>Ga0075157_10000465_pt1 | contig 32667 bp, 34 predicted proteins | sample JI81BgreenDNA_FD_70967 | JGI IMG/M metagenome (GOLD analysis project Ga0075157, IMG submission 70967) | Wastewater effluent complex algal communities from Wisconsin, to seasonally profile nutrient transformation and Carbon sequestration -... | ecosystem: Engineered > WWTP > Effluent > Algae...
AAAATGTTAATAATCTTATAGCCGATCGTTTTAGAAGGAACTTTTTGATAAAATATCAAAATTAAAACAGCTTCACCCGCTTCGATTTTACCTAAAACAATAAAATCAGTCAAATTTATGTCTCGATTAAGTATCAGATCGAACAAAAAAGCTCTGGGCTTTGTGCTGGGTTTATTAATTTTTGTCATTTTTATTCCCGGATGTTGGGCTTTAACAACTAATATTGCTCCCACAGCAGTACGGCAAGTAGATAACACAGTAGCTGTGCGGGCAGATGTACAAAATACATCAAATTCTCGCTCTTCTTTAGGAGTTGGGCTTCACGGTATTGCTGACTCGTCAACACAATTACCCTTTTTAGATGCTTTCAAATCTTCTAGACAATGGATAACTCAATGCGTCAGCGGACAACCAAACTGTCAAGGTGAATGGGATACAGAAGAGTATAATCTTTTAAACCTTGATGAAAATGGGTGGGTGAAGTCTCTCCCCTCGCCCGAAGATGCTCCTAAATATACTAGGGTAAGTACCCTATTACTTAGGGAAATCCCCAATCGCTATCCTTCAGGGCAATATATTGTTACTTATGAGGGTGAAGGTGCGATCGAATATAGGTTTGATGCCAAAAAAGATGAGGCTGCGTCGAAACCAGGGAGGGATATCATTAATGTCGATGCCACACAAGGCGGAGGCATAATGATTACAATTACTGCTACCGATCCCAATAAAACAGGGAACTATATCCGCAACATTAAAATGTTTCACTCCCAAGATGAACAGCTTATTCAAAGCGGTGAAATATTTAATCCGCTGTTTATAGACAAGATTAAAAAATTTAGAGTTTTGCGTTTTATGGACTGGATGGAGACAAATGGTTCTGAACAAAAAGAATGGTCAAACCGACCTAAACCAGAGAGTGTATCCTATTCTTACAGAGGCAGTGTTCCCATAGAAGTCATGGTGAATTTAGCTAACAAAGTTCAAGCAGAACCCTGGTTTAATATGCCGCATCAGGCTACGGATGAATATATGACTAACTTTGCTAAAATGGTAAAAGATAGTTTAGATCCAAGGCTGAAAGTTTATGTAGAGTATTCTAATGAGGTTTGGAATTGGTTATTTCCACAATCTCATTATGCTTTGGAACAAGGTAAAGCGAAGTGGGGAGATAAAGGCGATGCTTTTATGCAATGGTACGGAATGCGTACTGCTCAAATGTGCGATATCTGGAAAGGTGTTTTTGAGGATCAAAAGAATCGAGTTGTCTGCGTGTTAGGAACTCAAAGAGCCTGGAGAGATTTAGAAACTTATTCTTTAGAGTGTTCCTATTGGGTGGCTGAAGGCAATAAACCTTGTTATCAACACGGTATTGATGCCGTAGCCATAGCTGGATATTTTAGCGGCAACTTGGGCGGGAAAGAAAGTGTCAGCACAGTAGAGTCTTGGTTGAATGACGCAGATGGCGGATTTGGCAAAGCTTTTAAGCAATTAAGAGAGGGCGGGTTACTGCCGGGGTTCAAAGATAGTTTGCCCGATGTTGAGAATGACTTTAAGTATTTCTTAGATGTGGCTCAAAAAAAAGGTCTCAAGTTATTTGTTTACGAGGGCGGTCAACATATTGTAGGTATTGAAGGAGTTGAGAATAACGAAAAACTGACTGAGTTTTTTATGGCATTAAATAGGCGTCCTGAAATGTATGATATGTACACTCAATTACTGAATAGTTGGAAACAAGCTGGAGGCAGTCTTTTCATGCACTTTGTGGACGTTGGTGGATTTAGTAAGTGGGGAAGTTGGGGGGCTTTGGAATATGTGGAACAAAAGGGTTCGCCTAAGTATGATGCTTTGATGGATTTTATTGATAAGAATCCTTGCTGGTGGGATGGGTGTGCTGTGGAGGGATGATCGGGAATTGGGTGCAATCAAGAATCGTTCGATCGCACTTCCTCAAACTCTCCAGCATCCCCCGGCAAACCCGAACCCTCGCTACTCCTCAACCTGGGCGATTCCCCATTACTAGCACCGACACCGTAAACCCCAGAATGCCTGCCCTCCAAACCCGAATCCCTCAGCGAAAGCGCACTTCTTTGACTCGGCGACAATCTATCTGTCGATCGGCGATTTGTCCCAGACATCGGTGGCTTGCGAGTTAAAGTTTTCCAAGCAGCCTTAATCCCAGTCACCACGCTGCGAGTAGTTACCTGCACATTTTGCGCCTGCTTTTTGGCGCTACCAATACTTCGATCGACCTGTTTGACAACCTCGCCCGCACTTTGTACTCCCTCGCTGACATCATCCGTCAACTCGCTAATTTCCAGCCCCGTCAAGCGAATCGCCTCCAAAGTCGGCGGAAATTCGCGAGAAAGCGTGTCAGCGAGCTTTTCCACGCTGCGGGCCGCCCTGGCCAGCGCTTGCACTGCAGGTATTAAAGTCACTAAAACAGCAGTCAGGCTAACTGCCACTAGCAAAATTGAAAGTCCTAGCCAAAATATAGGATCGCTCACTTGAATCTGGGATTGGGGGTTGAGAATTTCATGCCATTTAGCGGATGGGAGGGCGCGAGGAGGGACTCACTTCAGATTCAGCTTCCGACAGGGTTTGGCGTTCCCGCTGAGTCGCTTCCAAACCGGCCGCGATCGCCTCTTTGAGTCTAATCAAAGTTTCGTCCCAATTTCGGATGGCAGTTTCAGAAAGTCGATCGGCCTGCAACTGCACGCTAGTCGATAAATCCTCCGCCAACGCAGGCATTGCATCGGCTGATTTTTTCAATATCTGCCGCGTCTCCTTGCCCGGTCGCGGTGCCATCAACAAGCCAGTCACGGCCCCGATCGCAGAACCCACAAGCAAACCGCCAATAAATAATCCTGAACGTTTAGTTGACATTTTTATAACTTCTCTCCATACACCAATTTTAGGGGCGTTTGCCCGATCGCAGCCCTTTACAAAGGTAGAAATATTGTTGAAAACCCTAGGGAGTCAGCACAGGCGGCAATTTTAGGATAGCTTACCTCAAACGTCGATCGCGCCTGGACCAAAGCATCCGTCCCAAACCCAGCAATCCCAAAAGTTGCTGAACCTGTTGCAGTTGCAATTCTAGTTGTTGATAACGCCGTCGTAGTTGGCGAGTACCTTGCTGCCTTTTACCAAGGAAATCCGGCGACATACTGAGGACATTGCTGCTACAGCGTTCGATTGCTGCGATCCGAAGTTCCAAACGTGCGATCGTCCGCCTGATTTTCCCCACCTTCGCAGCGATATAAAAACAGACCAGAGATATCATTAAATTGATAATTACCACACCCGCCAGCATTATTTTACCTGCTTTCAACTAATCCCTTTTGCCATCTCAATAACCTTTCAGTCGTCTTCAGACGACTTAAGCTTTGAGGCAGGGGTTTAAACCCCTGCCCGACTGCCGGACTATTGTAACAGCCCCAAAATACCCCTTGTAAAAGTTTTAAGCCTGAGACATAGCAGGCAAACAAACCTTAGTACCGCCCAAACCGCAATAACCGTTCGGGTTTTTAGCAAGATACTGCTGATGATAGCTTTCTGCGTAATAAAACTCAGGAGCATCAATAATTTCAGTAGTAATTTTGCCGTAACCGGCCGCCGTCAAAGCCTGCTGGTAAGCATCTCGCGAAGCTTCAGCTAACTGCATTTGGCTAGCTGAATACGTGTAAATGCCCGATCGGTACTGAGTACCAGAATCATTACCCTGACGCATTCCTTGAGTAGGATTGTGACTTTCCCAAAAAACTTTAAGCAGCGTTTCGTAACTAATTACTTTCGGATCGAACACAACCAGAACTACTTCATTATGTCCCGTCATCCCGCTGCAAACTTCATTGTAAGTAGGATTCGGAGTAATCCCAGCCGCGTAGCCAACAGCCGTCGAAAAAACTCCATTTTGCTGCCAAAATTTGCGTTCCGCTCCCCAAAAACAGCCCAGGCCAAACAACGCAGTCTCCATGCCGTTTGGAAAGGGAGGTTTGAGCGGATTGCCGTTAACAAAGTGACTTGCCGGTACCGACATCGACTCTGCCCGTCCCGGTAATGCCTCTTGGGGAGAGGGCAGGCTCGACTTTTTGCCAAATCCAAATAGCACCATAAGTTTGTGAGGGGATCTCTGATAAACATCTTTACCTTACTTAATAATATCAGATGTATACTGAAAACAGTGGTCTGCTTAAAGGTAGAAGGTAAAAACCACAAGGCAGATTTTTTTACGGAAGGTTTTTGGTGATACTGCTCACTGTCCACGCAGTTTTAAATCACATGAGGCAGTGTTCTATGTCACGAAAACATACCTTAAATATCACCTATTGTTGAGGTATAAATCACGCGGATTTTAGGCAAAATAGCCGATTATTAAAGGTATGGTGTTGTAGTAGTTATTCAATGCCATTTATAGGGAGTGTGTAGAGATGGGCGCTAAACCTTGCAGTCAACCTTTAAAATCTAATCCCTTTATTACTTACCGCGACCCAATTACAGGCAAGTGGATTGTGGTAAATCAGACTTTGCCCCAAGCAGCAGAACAAGCACAGCTAGCAGCAGCTTGAGTTTTCCTCTTAATTTTATACCTGAAAAATCAACTATAATTTCAGATTGCGTAGGGGCGGGTTTTACCAACCATCTATGTCGGAAACGAATAATCTGAAAAACCCGCCCTCCCAAGACGAACAATCCAAATGTACATTTTTTCGATGCGTTCACAGACAGCGTTGATGCAGATTATTCATTGTGTGGGGGCGGGTTTATCTAGATTGTTGGCAGTCATTAAATAGTCGTAAGGTGCTTAGGTTGCACCCTACATAAGCTGTGTTGCATCTAGATTGCCTATGGTATTAGAGAGGGAGAGGGTCCGATGGGGATCGGGGGAGAGGACTTGACGATTGTTCGATCGGGACTCGAAATATACAATTTAAATGCACAACAGCTTATAGCCATCCTAAATCATTTGTGAATTTCTTACTCCCTCCCCGCGATTTCGGGGAGGGTTGGGGTGGGGTAAAAAATTTACGACTCCTGCAAAGATTGCTATAAGTAGCACCATACTTTTAAACATTCCTCATCTCTTTTTGCAGTTCCAAATATCGATAGAGGCTCCAAGAACCCTATTGCATGAACGACTTAACCTTGTTCTGCAACAAATCACACCTGAACTGTCGCAGTTCGCTATCTTCTTACAATTTCATTCTTGAAGCTTTATTCTCGGCAGCTTCATATTAAATTGGTATCAGCACTGTACATGACGTAAACCTCTAAAGTTGCTAATTTAGTCGGGTCATAAAATATTTAAAATTGATTGTGCTTTGTGATTTGTAAACTTGCAACGAGCAAGCAGCTATCTTGTAGACTCGCCGGAAATCAGGCAAGTTGAGCAACAGCGGCAACAAATAACCTGAAGTGGGGTGAAGTTTTATGTAATTGAGCCAATATGTAACTAGAGTTCCTTCGCAGCTTCCCGACTGAAATGGATATTGCAAAACTAGATACTTGGTATTCTCCTTCTCAACGCCGCACGGCTGTTTCGCTGTTGATGAAACGAGTAGGCGTAACCCGCACTAGGGCTGAATGCTTTATCAGGCTTTGGGTTTACTTATCGGTGAAACAGCTTCAGGAAAGCCAGCCCCGTCTCAAACCACCGCTGACGAAACTGGAAGTACCCGCAACAGAAGTGCAGTGCACTCACCGGGAAGCCGCCGAACTATTTTACTGCGATTCCGATCGCGGGAGCGATCGCGCCGCCGGAATGATGTTAGATAAATTAGCAGCACTCGGATTAATCGCAAAACACTTTGATGGTAACGCTACGGCAATTAAAATTCAGTCAGTTTCAGAAATTTTAGAAACCGCCGAACCTCAAAAGCCTGTACAACTCCAATTAGATGATTTCAACCCTCGGTGCGACGCAATTATCGTTGCCAATTTATTAGCCACCAATTACAACTGGATGAACCGCAACACTAACACAGTTCCCCACAAAATTGCTAAAATACTCCGGCTTTTTGCCCATCAATACTCAAAGGGAATGCGAGTTTTGCGCCGCTCAGATAATCTAAATCCAGTCGGCTTTTACTTACTTTATCCCACAGCTAGCGAATCGGAAGTGAATTTTTTTAATGCTCCTAGTAAAGGGCTTCATTTAAGCTCTATTTCCGATATCGATCCTTTCAAAATGGCGTTACCAGGAGATCAAAATTGCCAGTCAGTATTTGTCCGCAGTTGGATGATCGATCCGCAGTATTTGTCAGAATACCGCATTGCTTTTCTCGAAGACTCACAAAAAGTTTTAGGCGAAATGCAAACAGATTTTCCCAATCTTTGCGACTTGTACACCCTGATGATCCACCCCATGTACGAAAAACAGTCCCTGGCTTTGGGATTTCAGAAGACTAGCAGCGATAGTCAGTTATCTGTTTATTGGATGTATCTAGCATTGGATAGATTTTTAGCGCTGGATATCAAGGAAGCGTTGCTAAAACTGTAAGAAGAAGGAAGAAGGAAGGCACAACACTGATTTTGACACGGATACACGGATGAATTGTCGAGCCTGAGACATCCTAGGGTGCGTCGCCATCAGTCATCTAATTGGGAACCTGAAAATCTCATAGCGACGCACCATACTGATTTTGACACGGATACACAAATGAATTGTCGAGCCTGAGACATCCTAGGGTGCGTCGCCATCAGTCATCTAATTGGGAACCTGAAAATCTCATAGCGACGCACCATACAAGGGAGCTCGTTACCAACAATAATTCCCTAAAACCAACAATCTCATAGACGGCCGGACTCATATAATTCTGATGAAGCGCCGATTAGATATAATGGAGATTGGGAAGAAGTTGAGGATTTAACAGCACCACAAACCAGCCTACAAAACTTCCCGTCCCAAATAGGGTTGTAAGGCTTCCGGCACTTTTACCGTCCCGTCGGGCTGCTGGTAATTCTCCAAAATAGCCGCCATTGTCCGGCCCACAGCTAAACCCGAACCGTTCAGCGCGTGAACGAATTGAGTGCCTTTTTTACCCGCTTCTTTAAAGCGAATATTTGCCCGCCGCGCCTGAAAATCTGCGACGTTGGAACAACTGGAAATCTCGCGGTATTTGCCCGCAGATGGCAGCCACACCTCTAAATCGTAGGTTTTGGCGGCCGCGAAACCTAAGTCGCCGGTACATAGCGCGATCGCCCGATAAGGCAATTTCAGCGCCTGCAAAACTCCCTCAGCATCCTGCACTAACTTTTCGTGCTCTGCCTCGGAGGTACTCGGATGCACGAGTTTTACCAATTCAACTTTATTAAATTGGTGCAATCGAATTAATCCCCGCGTATCTTTGCCGTAACTGCCAGCTTCCCGGCGAAAACAAGGAGTGTAAGAACAGTGATAAATTGGCAACTGTTCTGCTGTCAAAATTTCACCTCTGTACAAATTGACAACCGGAACTTCGGAAGTAGGAATTAACCACAAATCATCTTGGTCGCACTTGAAACTTTCTTCAGCAAATTTGGGTAATTGACCCGTAGCTGTGAGAGATTCAGTGTTAACTAAAAGTGGGGGAATCACTTCTACATAACCAGCTTTTGTGTGGCGATCGAGCATGAATTGAATAATCGATCTTTCCAGGGCTGCCCCAGCTCCCATTAAGCTCACAAAGCGGGGCTGAGCAATTTTTACCGCCCGTTCAAAGTTGATAATTCCTAATTTTTCGCCGATTTCCCAGTGCGGTAAAATACCGGGATTTTGGGGTATATATTCGTCTCCCCAGCGCCGGATTTCGACGTTTTCCTCTTCATTTTTGCCGATCGGCGTTGAGGAACCAGGCAAGTTTGGCAGTGGCAGCAATAAAGCTTCTATTTGAGCTTTTATGTCTTTTTCCTGTGCTTGCAGTTCGTTCGACTCGGTGCCGACGGCGTTGCCTTCTGCCTGCAGTTCCTGAATTTCGGGAGATTCGAGGGGTAAACCCGATTTTCTTTTTTGACCGATGAGTTTGGCAATTTCGTTGCTGCGGGCTTGTAGTTGCGATCGCTTGCCTTCCAACTCCCGCTGCTGTTTGTCTAATTGCAAAATCGGCTCGATTTCATAGTTACCTCCGCGCAGGTTGAGGCTTTCTTGCACGGCTTGCGGGTTGTCTCGGATTAATTTGAGGTCTAGCACAGATTTATTCTAAATCTTAAATTTTATCGGACTTGCGCTCAGAAACCCGGTTTCTGGGAAAATATTGGCTTTGGCAAGGATAAATCTAGGAATCAACGGGGTTTCTGAGGATTCCTGCGCCTGTCCTATCTTAGATTAACAGGGACAATACGGTCTAAAGTACAAGCTTTGTTAATCATTTACAGCCTTGATTATAAGTTATTGTCATTAAATGATCGTCGTTGGTGTCACCCATCAGGGGTGACACCCCACAAATCATGCTATACTGAGCACATTAGTAGATGCACCCTGATAATTTTCTACCCCAGCCAGCGATGGCAGGGGTTTTTTGTTGTCGCACCGAAAAGAAAACCCCAGAAGGGGTTTGCTACCCGGATGTGGCGCGCGGGGATGGTTTCCCTCGATCCAATGCTGCGCCCGCATCCGAAAATTAGTCGATCGCGCGCGCACTACTTCGACAACAGGCTATATATAGGCTATGGTGCGCGAAGAATTCCCAGCATCATCGAAATCTGGCGGGAGTTTTAATTGGATCGAAAAATGCGATCGACAAATCACCTATTCTGTTTCCTAGAAATATTTGCCAGCGAAGGCGGCATTCAATCCTACGTTAAAGATATTCTCAAAGCTTACCAGTCAATAACCGCAGGGACAAACTCGCCCCCGCAAGCTGAAGTTTTGCTGTTGCGAGATTCCGAAGACTGCAACAATCCTTACAACTCAAAAAATCTGAAATTTTATTATCTCAAAACCGAGAATCTCTGGTTTGGTCGTCTTAATTTTGCTACAGTATTACTAACTCGATTGCTGCAAAAACGACCGCAGCGGGTTTTTTGCGGTCACATCAAACTCGCACCGCTAATTCAAACTTTATGCCCGCCACTGGGAATTCCCTACACAATTTTAACTTATGGCAAGGAAGTTTGGGAACCGCTTCCGCCTAAATATCAAACAGCAATGAGACAAGCTGACAGTATTTGGACTATTAGCAGGTACACGCGCGATTCCCTACGGGATAGCTTCGCCGCGCGTACTTGCGAAATTAACAATTTAAATCACGAAAAATTCCAAATAGTGCCTTGTACGGTAGATGAAAATATATTTACCACTGGGCCGAAGCCACAGGATTTATTAGAGCAGTACAATTTGGTTGGTGCTAAAATATTGATGACTGTAGCCAGATTGCGATCGACGGATATTTACAAAGGCGTCGATGTCACAATTCAAGCTTTGCCACAAATAGCAAAAACGTTTCCCAATGTGAAATACTTAGTTATTGGACGGGGAGACGATCGATCTAGATTAGCCAAACTCGCTGATGATTTGGGAGTTAGCGAAAGAGTAATATTTGCGGGTTTTGTAGCGACAGAAAAATTACCAGCATATTACCAGTTAGCCGATGCTTATGTAATGCCATCCCAGGAAGGGTTCGGTATAGTTTATTTGGAAGCGCTGGCTTGCGGAGTACCCGTGCTGGCGGGAGACGCGGACGGGTCGGCAGATCCGCTGCAAGATGGTAAACTGGGGTGGCGAGTTCCTCACCGAGATTCGGCAGCAGTAGCGGTTGCTTGTGTGGAAATGCTGCGAGGAGAGGATAAAAGGTGCGATCGCCATTGGTTGAGGGAACAAACCCTGGCAAGATTTAGTTTTGAATCCCTTTGTCAATCCTTACTAGGAATTTTTCAACCCTCTGACTCAGATCAGCTTATGCCGTAGAGAGCGGTTTCTGGGTGTACAATGGGAAAATTAACTCGATCGACCGCCTGAATTTCTGAGTAGGATAGAGTTATGCCTACCTGCAAAGACACCCAAGGAGACCACCGTGAACCAAGGCACCCCCAAAATATCTTTCAAGCTACCCCGTATTAGCAATTGGCTGATACTGCTGGGCATCGCGTATTTGTTGGTGTCTATTGGTTTGGGTTGGATAGTTAAATCAGTGTTGATTTTAGTAGCTTTTTTGTTGCTGACGCCTGTGGTTGCATTTTTCGCGCTTCAGTGGTGGCTGAAAAGCAATTTAATTGAGGACAAGTGTCCAGTTTGTCAATACGAATTTACAGCCTTAAATCAAACTCAGCTTCAGTGTGCCAACTGTGGCGAACCTCTGAAAATAGAGGAAGGTCATTTTAGTCGCTTGACACCGCCCGGTACGATCGATGTTACCGCAGTTGAAGTATCATCGGTTCAACAGTTAGAAGAATAGTTAGTTGTTATTGGTTATTGGTTATTTGTTACTTGTTACTTGTCAGTAGTTTTTGGTTGTTAGTTGTTAAGTTCTTAGTTGTTGGCTCTAATAACCAATAACCAATAACCAATAACTAACAACCAATTCCCAAAATTACTTTTCCAAGCGCACTGCATACCACTGCAAAAAATTTCCAGGCCCGACATCTAATTCACAATAAGTATCAATCAAATACTTGGCTTGATCTTCCACGCCAGATATTTTATTCACCTCCTGCGGCAAATCTTCGTGTTTCTCGGTTAAGACGGCTTTCAGCTTTTCTAACAGTTCCGCCGCCGTCAAAAACTGCTCTGGCTGGTTTGTTTCTAACACCACAAAAGTGTCTTCGTCATACAGTGACATAGTTTCAAAGGTTGAGGTTAATTATTTCTAAAGTTTCGTAAACTTAAGCGATCGAAAGTATAAACTCTTAATTACAATTTTTCAGCCCCGGCTCGATCGTGTTACAATTGAACAACATCAGAATTCCTAGCGGATTACCGTTATTAACTTACTTGTTAACTTACTTGTTAACCGAGTTGTCAACAGATCCGACACAGCATTTCTGAGGAGATTTGTCAAGTGCAAATTTGTCAAGTGTCAAATTGTCAAGAAATATTCGATCGGCTGTATCTAATTATAACTGGCACTATACATTCCCATGATCACATCTTCCACTTCAACCCCTGTTGCGCGCAAACCCTCTAAATCAGAAGGTCTGAAAGAACGCAGCAACTATTTACGAGAACCCGTTGCGACTGAACTGTTACAAGAAACTACCCACTTCACCGAAGAGGGGATTCAGATTCTCAAATTTCACGGCTCGTACCAGCAAGACAACCGCGACAATCGAGTTAAAGGACAAGAAAAAGACTATCAGTTCATGCTCCGCACCCGCAATCCCGGCGGGTTCACTCCGCCGCAATTATACCTAGCCCTAGACAAGCTATCTGAAGAATACGGCAACCACACGATCCGCGTTACAACGCGCCAAGGTTTCCAACTGCACGGCGTGTTGAAAAAAAATCTTAAAGTAGTGTTTTCCTCAATTATTAAAAATATGGGGTCAACCTTGGGAGCTTGCGGCGACTTGAACCGCAACGTCATGGCACCGCCAGCACCGTACAAAAATCGCCCAGAATACCAGTATGCGCTGCAATACGCCAACAATGTAGCCGATTTGCTGACACCGCAAACCGGTGCTTATTACGAAATTTGGTTGGACGGCGAAAAAGCTGTTTCAGCCGAGGAAGACCCCGCAGTCAAGGCCGCGAGACAGAAAAACGGCAACGGCACAATCTTTAGCGACGACAAAGAAGAACCGATTTACGGCAGCCATTATATGCCGCGCAAGTTCAAGTGTTCCGTTACCGTGCCGGGAGACAATTCAATTGACTTGTACTCTCAGGATTTGAGCTTGGTGGTAATTACCAATGAAGCTGGCGAGTTGCAAGGTTTTGACGTGTTTGCTGGCGGCGGTTTGGGCCGTACTCACAACAAAGAAGAGACTTTTGCGCGGGTTGCGGATGAGATTTGCTATGTGGCCAAGGACGATGTTTACGATTTGGTCAAGGCAATTGTAGCAACCCAGAGAGATTACGGCGATCGCACAGACAGACGGCACGCGCGGCTGAAATACCTGATTAACGACAAAGGCGTACAGTGGTTCCGCGAAAAAGTAGCCGAATATTTTGGCAAGCCGCTAGAAGCCTTTAAACCGCTGCCAGAGTGGAAGTATTTGGATTTCTTGGGCTGGCACGAACAAGGAGACGGCAAACTGTTTGTCGGCATTTCCGTGGATAATGGCCGGATCAAGGATGAAGGTTCATTTCAGCTAAAAACAGCTTTGCGGGAAATCGTGCAGAAGTACAACTTGCCGATACTGGCGACGCCACACCAAAACGTGCTGATTTACGATGTTTCGCCGGATGTTAAAGAAGAAATTCAGGGAATACTCCATCGATGCGGCATTCAGCGAGAAACTGATCTCGACCCCCTAGTGCGCTATGGGATGGCGTGTCCAGCAATGCCGACTTGCGGGTTAGCGATTACCGAGTCTGAGCGCGTGATTCCCAGCATTTTAGAGCGAATTCGGGCACTTTTGACCAAAGTTGGCTTGGCAGACGAGCATTTTGTGGTGCGGATGACTGGTTGCCCAAATGGATGCGCCCGTCCTTATATGGCAGAATTGGGGTTTGTCGGGAGTTCCCCGGAATCCTACCAGATTTGGCTGGGCGGTTCTCCCGACCAAACGCGGCTGGCAAAACCCATTGAGGAAAAGCTGCACGTCAAGGATTTTGAAGCTTTTCTGGAGCCGATTTTTGTTTATTTCAAGCAAAAACGGCAACTGAGCGAGAGTTTTGGCAATTTTTGCGATCGCGTCGGGTTAGAATCTATCCGTCAATTTGTAACCAACTACCAATCTGCTGACTCGATGACAACTGAGATAAATGAATTAGAAGTTACGTCTAGTAACGGCGATGAAAACGAGACTGCCACTGCTGGCGGCGGCAAAGTCCGCCGTCGAATTAGCGTCCGCGATGAAATCTACAACGAGCTCAAGGAAGAAGCAGCCCGTCAGGGCAAGCCGATCACGCAGCTAGCTACAGAAGCGATTTCCACTTATTTAAAGAAGATTAAGGAGGAAGGATAAGCCGATTTTCGATAGTATTCAATAGACTTCTGGCAAAAGTAATATAAAGGCAGAGCATTTGCAGAAAAAAACTTGAATTTGTAAAATAATTCCGGTTGTAGATGCTTTGCCTTTATAGTTTTTTGAACAATTGAAACTCCCCCTGCCTATCCCCTCTCATTCTCTCTTCCTCTGCGTTCTCTGCGTTCTCTGCGGTTAAATAAAAAAAATCTCTAATAGAAAACGAACAATCCCAATTCAATGCCTCAACTACAAAGATTAGCAGTTACAGCAGCTCAAATTTGCGATCGCCAAATCGACCTAACTAGAGAACAACAGCATTATTTAAATCGAGTGCTACGTTTGCAACCGGGCGATCGATTTATTGCAATGGACGGCCGGGGACACTGGTGGTTAGCAGTCTTAGAAGCCCAGGAAAGCGGGTTATTTGCCTCGATAGCAGAGGAGATTGCGGTGGACAGGGAGCTACCCGTGGCAGTAACTTTGATGGCTGCATTGCCCAAGGGAAACGCCTTTGACGAGGTTGTGAGACAGGGGACGGAGTTGGGTGTGGCAAGTATTGTGCCCGTAACGAGCGATCGAACTTTGCTCAAACCAAGCGATCAAAAAGTCGATCGGTGGAGAAGAATTGCTGCGGAGGCGGCGGAACAGTCGGAACGTCAACTTGTGCCGACTATTTTCGAGCCGATTTCGTTTGATTTTGCTGTGAAAAATTGCGGTCAAAAATATCGATTTATTTGTGTTGCTCGCGGGGAAAATCGGCATTTGTGGGATTGTTTGTTGGGTAATTTAGAACCCCCCCAGCCCCCCTTGGTAAGGGGGGAGCAAGAATTAGAACCCCATTTTGTAGGGGCGGTGTCCCCGTGCCCGCCCCCTGGGGGAGAATTATCGATAGTAATAGCAACGGGCCCGGAGGGTGGATGGACTGAGGGTGAGGTGGAAAGGGCGATCGAATTTGGTTTTGAAGCTGTTTCTTTGGGGAGTAGAATTCTGAGAGCGGTGACAGCTCCGATTGTGGCTTTGTCTTTAGTTGGCGCGGCCTTTGAGAAGTGCTAATATCCACCAAGCCGATCGGAGACTTGATGGGTTTGGCGATCGCAGCTAAAATGTAAATAGATAATTATCAGAGGAGTAATATGTTACAGTCAGTAGAGGGGATATACCGAAATGGCAAAATTGAGTTATTGGAAATGCCTGCCGACATAGAAGAAGCGCAAGTTATTGTTACTTTTATGCCAAAATTAGGGTTAGTAAACTTGCAATCTCGCGGTATCAACCAGGAAGAAGCAGCAGATTTACGGGTTCGGTTGAGTAGATTTGCTCCTGATTGGGAACTACCGGAGATGGATGCTTACGATGCCTTATAGTCGCGGTGATGTGGTTTTGGTTTTGTTTCCCAGCTCGGATTTGCGTACTGCGAAACGCCGTCGAGCTTTGATAGTTCAAGCTAATAATCTGGGGACTGGTTTAGGGCAAACAATTACGGCAATGATTACTAGCAACTTAGCCCGTTCAGGACACCCAAGCCGGGTTTTTGTTTCCCTAGCAACACCGGAAGGGCAGCAAACGGGATTGCTAGCTGACTCGGTAATTATGACAGACAATCTTGTGACTCTTCTAGAAGTTGAAATCGATCGCAAAATTGGTATTTTGTCGGATATGGTGGCAGTGGATGCAGCACTCAAGCACACTTTTGGAATCTGATAAAAAAGGCGTTTTAATTCAGTAAGCTGTTGTGCATTTAAATAGAATGTCAAAAAACAATCTAATTCTTGTGGGGTGGGCCGTCTAGCCGGGTGCATCTCACTTTGGCGAATATGTCGCAAAAGGGTTAAAATGGAAAAGCTAGTAAAATTGCCAAAAAATATGAGGTAAAGAAAATGACACCCTCAGACCAAGAACAGCTAAAAGCCTACTTAAAAGCGGCAGCATCCATTCTTTACAGAAATACAGATCCAACGCCTGTTAGAAAGTTTTGACAGCATAGAAAAATCTCTCCGTCAGAAAATGCTAGAACAAGTGGGACCAGAACTAGGTAGCTTTTTTTTTCAGCAGTATCAGGGATTCAAACAGGAAAATCCAGAAAAAGAAAATCAATAGTCGGTTCGCTCGAAATTACAGACAATCAAGCGAAATATTTTGGATTGAAAGCGTATAGTCAATTCAGTCCAATGATGGAAAAATGCTGTCTTTTAATCAGTGCCAACGAATCTTATCAAATGGCAGAAAAAGATTTAGAAATTTTCACGGGGGTCAAAGTCTCTCATAGTACATTACACAGATTAGTCAAACGACAAGAATTTGAATTACCTACATCTAAACAAGGAGTCCAAGAAATTACATTAGATGGCGGGAAAGTCAGGCTACGCAACGAAACCAAAGGCGAGGGGTGTTATTGGAAAGACTATAAAGCCATTTGTTTAGATAATGTTTATTCGGGAGCATTTTTTCAAAATAATCAAGATTTAATTGATTGGACTAATAGCCAAAAATTACTACATCCTATGTATTGTTTAGGAGATGGTCATGCCGGAATTTGGAACATATTTAAAGAAATAGGAGATACTGAACAAAGACAAGAAATCTTAGATTGGTATCATCTGAAAGAAAATCTTTACAAGGTAGGAGGTTCGCTAAAACGTTTAAAGTTAGCAGAAAATATGTTGTGGCAAGGTAAAATAGATGAAGTTATCAATCTATTTAAAGAGATGACAAAAAAAGGATTTAAAATATTTTGTAACTATTTAGAGACCCATCGCTGCCGAATAGTCAACTACCAATACTATAAAGAGGAGTCCATAAGTTCGATTGGTTCGGGAACAGTTGAATCAATTATTAAACGAATTGGGTTCAGGGTGAAAATATCAGGAGCGCAATGGAAAATTGAGAGCGTTCCCTCTATCCTTTCTCTTCGCTGTGCTTATCTCAACGGTCAACTTTCAATTTGATGTATTTGCCAAAGTGAGATGCACCCGTCTAGCCCGCCCTGAATATGCAATTTAAATGCGTGACAGCTTAAATATAAAAAAATACTTAAATTAATCAAATCCACTCTGTCTCGTGTTAAGAGGAATTATCAGATAAATGGGTTGACGAGTCATGAAAATAGAGTTGAGGAAAGGTCGATCGCGCTTTTGGTCGATTCCCTACGGGATAGCTTCGCTTCACGCGCTTGTAGCAATTTTCAGTACAACATCAGTTTCTGCACAATCTCCGAGCTTTCCCATTGCTCAACAGATTAATTGCGATCGCCCGCAAGGAGATGTGCAAGTCAGAGCTTGTATTCGGTTGAATTACGAAGCCTCGGATAAACGACTGAACGAGATTTACAAACAACTGATTTCCCAATTGAGCGGCGAAGAGCGGGCGCAACTTTCCGAAGCACAATTAGGGTGGATTCAGTTAAGAGATAAAACCTGTGAATTTGAAGTTTATAAAAATCGTGGCGGTACGGGTTATGGAGGTTTCCTCAATGAATGTTTGGATCGCATGACGAAACAGCGCACTGCGGAATTAGAAAAGTATTTAAAACAGAGATAGAATAGGAAGTACAGCGTACAATACCTGACAACAATAAATAGAAACAAGTATTTATGAAAACCCGATCGCCCTTCCCCCTCACCCTCACCCTCATCTCAGCAATTGTCACCACCACCGTCCCAGCAGTTTTCGCCCAGCGACAGCCATCAGCCAACGAAATATACATCGATAAAAATTGCCAGAGCAACCAGCAATTACCGCAACTTGAAAGATTCACTATCTTTAGCAGAAACGAATTTACAACTAACGGTCAAAACTATTGGTTCTACGCCGCCCGCTATCTAGACGGATCCGTGCTTTTCTGTACCTCACAACCCAACTTCAACCAACCTAAACCTCTAACAGCAAAACAAATACAATCCCAATTTATTGACAAAATAGTCCGAGACCCCAACAACAAAACAGCCTTTATCATCGCAGTCAGAAACGGAAATGGCCTCGATGTACCCATGACCAATTACGGCTTAGAATTGAGCAATGTCGATCGACCAAAACTCACATCCCTTTCCCTCCTACAGCAGCGGGGAACCCTCAAAGACGGCGACAAGAGCGAACACACCTTTCAAGGACGCGCAGGTCAATCTATGACGATCGACCTCAAAAGCAGAGCATTCGACCACAACATAACACTGTTCGACACCAGCGGCAAAAATATTGCCCAAAAAACAGGCAACTCCCAGAATCGCCGAGAGTCTCAACTCACCGTAAAATTGCCTAGTAACGGCACTTATAAAATAGTTGTTAAAGGAGGCGATCGCACAAGCAAAGGTACTTACACATTAAGCGTTAATTCCAATCAGCTTTAACTCAATTTAAACCAAGTGCTAAGCAAACTCAAAAACAGGTGTTTTAATCACCCTAATAGGCTTTCTCTCTTCCCAAATCATCTTTTGCAACTGTTCCACAGTTTCAGGTGAAAAAAAGCGATCTCCCGTTTCCACACACACTCTAGCAGGAACATTTTCAATGATAATAAACTTACCATTGACTTCAAGCGTGTAAGTTACTTTTTGTTCCACCATTGTTTCTTTCCGGCATATCATATCTATAAGTTAACACAACAGCAAAATTTTTTAACCAGTGGCGAAACCACCCAAACATCAGCCAAGATAGAAACAACGCCATTCCCCCAATCGCCATGACAGACATCAAAGAAATAGTCGCCGCCCTCGATGGTAAAGAATACAAACAAGCTGCCCAACTCATCAAAAAACTACAAAAAGACTCCCCCGAAAATCCGTGGGTACAATACTATATCGCCCGCTACTACGAACTCACCAACAAGCTCGAAAAAGCCCAAACAACCTACAAACAAATACTCCGCGACATCACCAACCCCAAAATCGTCTCCCAGACCCGCCAAGCTATTCAACGGATTGAAACCGCACAACAAAACCTCCGCCAACAAGCCATAGAAACTGCTAAAAACGACCCCAGCAACCTCGAACCCGGACTCCTCATCCTCGAACCCGTGAGTCCCGAAAACAAAGCCGCAGTCGTACAAAATATCAGCAGAATCTTTAAAATCGACGCCTACACCACCCGGATGCAAATCCAAAGCCGTGGCTGGAGACTCTACAAAACTGGCCCCATCGCCGAACTGCGAATTTACGGTCAAGAACTCCTCAACGCCGGCATTCCCGTATTTTGGGCAACCTTAAGCGATATTCAAAAAATCCAAATCTTCCGAGTGCAACACTTCCAGTCTCTCTCTTCTCCAGCCGTTGTTTGCAAAGATAAACTCTCACGACTCGGTGCGATCGAATTTAGCTGGTCAGAAGTTACCCAAAGAGTAGAAGGCTTGTTGCCGATGTTCATCGAAGTCATGGACTACTCGCCCAACCGAAGAAAGGATCAATTTCGCCACAGAGAAATCCGGCAAGATTACGCTCAAATCTGTGACTTACACATTCCCAGCAGAAACTGCATTCTGCGAATTTGCGACCAAAGTTACGAATTTCAACAAGGAGTTGACTTTACCAAAGTTTCAGCCGAACTTCCCACTTCACCGAACCCGAAAAACAAAACATCGACAGTCAAAAACTCTCAACAAATTCCTCAAAGTACCACCAGAATTAACTGGAATAACTTATTGGAAATATTCGATCGCCAGCTTGACGTTACAGTTTGGTCAGAATTTACGCCCTTTGCCGAGACAGTGCTCGATTACACTAATATGTTGAGCAAGATCGAATCTCATATAGAAGTCGAGCGCAAATCCGAAACTCCTTGGGACTCAGCTTTTCAGCTATACAGCGGATTAGCCTTCCTCAGAAACTCAGAAAATAGGGAATAGAACAAATAGTTAAAATTAAAAATGAGCAATCCCATTTTTAAATTGTTAACGCCAGCATTGGGAATTATCCCATGCCCAATTCCCTATTATCAATTCCCAATTTCCTACTTCGTTTTCACCTGACGAGCCATTTCCCGGAAATTGTTCATGCTGGGGCCAGGGCTCCGACGACTTCCAGTTGGTGTCGGCATTAAATTATTAGGAGCAAAAGTCCGATTCGGTTCAGCTTGACTCGGCACTTTGCCGTTAGTTGCTGCAACCGCAGGTACCTTCGCAGGTTCGGGAGTATTAGCAGGAACGCTAGCGACTGGTTCCTTGTCTTTCTTAGACTTTTTCTCTACCTTAGCCTTCTTAGCAGGTTCAGACTTCTCAGACTTCTCAGACTTAACAGGCTCAACTTTTGCCGGTGCGATCGCAACAGGCTCAGCCTTCGCAGGCGCAACTTTTGCTGGTTCCTTCGTTCCAGATTCGCCCAAATCTAGGAAATATTCAGACTTTTTCAAGCCCAATAGTCTGCCGAAAAAGCCGAAAATACCGCCGAAGAAATTTTTGATAAAACCAAACATTAGACTTACTCCTTTTGTTCTTTTAGAGAAATTTTTACAAGCTTGTCAACAAAATTAGACTACGAGGTAAGGCAACTTTTGTCTACATTTCTTAATCAAAATTTACATTTTGCTGTATCTAAGCTAGCTCATCAAAGCAAATTTTAGGTATAAATACTCGCACTGCTTTGCACTTATTTACAAAGTATCTCAGAATTTGTTAGGGATTCCCACTCATTGTCGATCGTACCTCGATCCGATTCGCTAGCTGTCCTAGTACGGGTAAAACTCCCTAGGGGAGTGATTTATGCTGTAATTAGCAAGCAATTTTCTTTTCAAATGAACAGTTCGCTCGATCGCAATCCCGTCATCCTGATACACGGCATCTGGGACACAAAGATGATTTTCAGCAAAATGTCCGCCCGCCTCACCGAACTTGGATGGTCAGTCCACAGCCTCAACCTCACCCCCAACGACGGTAGCCTCGGCCTCGACTTACTCGCCAAGCAACTCGCAGACTACATCTCTGAAACCTTCGACCCAGAACAATCTTTAGACATAGTAGGCTACAGCATGGGCGGCATCGTCAGCCGCTACTACGTCCAGCGACTCGGAGGAATCAACCGCGTACAGCGTTTCATCACCCTCTCTTCCCCCCACCACGGCACCCTCACCGCCTATTCCCTACGCCTACCAGGATACCTGGATATGCGCCCCGATAGTGGCTTGCTGCGCGATTTAAATCAAGATGTGACAATGCTCAAACGCATAAACTTTACATCAATGTGGACGCCATTTGACATAATGATTGTACCGGCGAACAGCTCCCAAATGCCAGTAGGTAAAGAAGTTAAAGTCAACGTTTTGCTGCACCGCCAAATGGTGACAGAACCCCTAAGTATTAACGCAATAGTTGAAGAACTCAAAGCACCTATAGAAAATAAAATTCCCACTTAAAAATGAATAGCAATTTCAGCCGCAACCCAGTCTTGCTAATTCACGGAATCTTCAGAAAATCGGGAATTTTTCACAAAATGTCTGCCTACCTGACCCAACTGGGATGGTCAGTCTACACCCTCAATCTCTCGCCCCATTGGGGCAACGCCAGCATAGACGAATTAGCCCAACAAATAGCAGATTATATAGACAAAACCTTTGCGCCCGAACAGCATCTAGATATAGTAGGATTGAGCATGGGCGGTTTAGTAACTCGCTACTACCTGCAAAGGTTAGGCGGCATTAACAGAGTGCAGCGCTTTATTGCCATATCTTCTCCTCACAGCGGTACTTGGATGGCTTACACTCTCTGGGGAAAAGGCTGTATCCAAATGCGTCCCGGCAGTGCTTTTCTGGAAGATTTAAATCGAGATTCTGCCTTGTTGGAAAAGCTCAATTTTACTTCGATTTGGACAGATTGGGATTTCATCATCGTACCGGCTTCTAGTTCCCAAATATCTGTTGCCAAAGAAGTAAAATTGTCGGTTTTTGCCCATGCCATGATGGCGAGGCATTCCAGCAGTTTAAAAGCGGTCGCTGAAGCACTGTCAGAACCATTAAAGATTGATAAATAGCTGGCTGTAAAGTAAAACGCTCTGCTTTGAAAACCTCGATTTTTTTTTTAAAAGTAGGGGTTCGGTCTTCGGTATTTTCGAGTCTAGCTAGACGGATTTAAAATTTATTGATATAATCTTAATTGACACCCATAAAATCAACAATTATGATCGTCCTGCCAAAACTGGAAAAGCTGCGAGACACTCTGCCTATAGAAGGAGCCGTTCGCATTGAATTAGTGGAAGGAATACCGATTTTTCGAGCCTCTACAACAGTCAAAAATCGCATAGAAGAACTGTTGGAAAAACAACAAAATTTGCAACTCAATCCCGAAGAAGACCAAGAACTGAATCTTTACGAAGAAATCGACGATTACCTCAGTTTTGTCAATCGAACTGTCCGCAATCTTTTCTTGGGCCAGATTCAGCCTACAGTATAGAAATGTCAGCTCGCCGTCAAATTCCTGAGAATATCCAAAATCAAGTTCGTCAGAGAGCAAACTGTCTGTGTGAATATTGCCATGCTTCCGAACAATGGCAGTATGTAGAGTTTACGATCGAGCACATCATTCCTCTCACTAAAAAAGGGAGTAACAATATTGACAATTTGGCACTAGCTTGCTTTCATTGCAACCGTCAAAAATCCGATAAAACTACAGCCATAGATACCCAGTCGAGTGTAGAAGTACCATTGTTTAATCCCAGACTAGATACCTGGAACGAACATTTTATTTGGTCGGCGGATGGATTATCAATAGTTGGTTTAACTACAATTGGACGAGCTACAGTTACAGCATTAGTCTTAAATCGAGAAAGAGTTATTAATATTCGTACTGCTGACAAAGCTATAGGGCGACATCCACCAGCAGGTGATTTGATTCAATCCGAAAGTTGATATGCTGCAACTGGTTGTTATTTCGCGCAGCAATCAAACAGCATCGCCAACTTCAGCGTATTCGCTGCGACCAAAAATTGCTTCAGCTTCACAATAATACTTGAACTCAAGTATATTGTGGAAAGGATCTTCTAAGAAGAAAGTACGGTGTTCTGTAGGCAAACCGACAAATCGCCGTCTCGGTTCTTGATAGAAATTTAACTTGTTTTGCTGGGCTTTTTCTAGCAACGCTTCCCAGTCAGCTTCGGAAGTAAAAATTAACCCAAAATGCCGGGGGTAGATGCCTCGCTGAGGCGTCAAAGGTTCGTGGCTGACGTGGGCGACAATTTGATGGCCGCACAAGCCCATAATCGCAGAATTTGGCGATTCGCGACCTAGGTCGCAGCCGAGCCCGTCTACGTAGAACGCTTTGGTTTGGGCAATATCGGTCACGGGAAAGGCAAGATGAAATAAGACTTGGTTCATGGAGGTACTAAATGCCGAATTCAGAATTGTTCTTTAATTATTTATCTTGGTCTAATCCTTGGTTGGTGGCGATCGCCCTAAATACATTTTTACTCACGATCGCCACCATTGCTCCTAAAAAATTGCTCACTCCTGCTGGGCAATTTCACGGCTGGGTATTGGGCGTCCTCATCTGGGGCTGTTTGGGATGGCAAGGCTATGCTGTCGTGATGTTTTACTTTCTTGTCGGATCGGGAGTTACGCGCATCGGCAAAGCCCAAAAAGAAGCAGAAGGCATAGCCGAAAAGCGTTCAGGCGCCAGAGGCCCAGAAAATGTCTGGGGTTCGGCTTTAACCGCTACTCTTTGCGCTTTGGGAGTTTTGGCATTATCTATTTTAGGAGATACAGGCGAGATGTCTGTTTTAGGAGAGACAGGCAAGATGTCTGTTTTAGCAGACACAGGCAAGATGCCTGTGCCACAAGATGCTATTTCCCTGTTATTGCTGGGTTACGCGGCGAGTTTTTGCACCAAACTTTCCGATACCTGCGCCAGCGAAATCGGCAAAGCTTACGGGAAGCGGACTTTTTTGATTACCAGCTTGCAACCTGTACCCAGGGGTACGGAAGGGGCAGTAAGTTTGGAAGGAACGATCGCAGGTATTGTCGGCTCAATTTTGATTGCGCTTTTGAGTTGGGCCGTCGGTTTAATTGACTTGACAGGAATTGTTTTTTGTGTTATTGCGGCTTTTATTGCCACGAACATCGAGAGCGTGATTGGGGCGACGGTGCAATCAAAGTTTGAGTGGCTGACCAACGAGGTGGTAAATTTTTTTAATACACTCATAGGAGCGATCGCAGCGATTATTTTAGCTGCGACCTGGAGAGCTTTTTTAACTTAGTTAATCCTGGACGCATTCGCGCCCCAAGAAACCTAGTTTTTTACGAGAATTCAAACGATTAATATTACGTCCGGTCGATTACCCCTAATACGGTAGGGGCTCCCCTCACGAAAAATATCTGTCAATAATTGACAATCTCAAAAACCCGCCCTTTTAATCGCGGTCACTCGATCGGACATGATATAACAAAGTATTTTTGGAAAAAAAGCCGGTGGCCCCGTCCAGGGCTATTAGCTATTAATCATTAGTCATTAGTCTCAAGCAATCAACTCATGACTAATGATTAATAGTTAATCAAACTAAGCGTCGTCTTGCGGCCCAAAAACCATTTGTAAAATCATCGTCGGTTCTCCCCGCTTGTGATAGCGATCGGCCCAATTGCGAATAATTTCATCTAATTCCTCAAGAGCTTGGTCGAGCCGTTCCGGCGGAATATCCAAAGTCTCCATAATTCGCATCACATTCGGTTGTTTTTCCGCCCAATCCTTCATCAGCCGGAAATATCTAGCCGTATCCTCAACCATAGTAAATGTCCGCTCTTCCTGCTCTGCCGGAGAGTAAGTAGCGCGAGTGAGGGCATAAAACGGCATTCCCCAAGGAGAATCAATGCGAGTTACTGTCCCAGAATAGATCAAGCGCCGCTTAATGTGTTCTGCTAGAGCTTCGCTCAAAGGCATTCGCCTTTCTGGAGACATATCTTCTTGCGATCGCCTGTGCAGAAACTCAATCAACTCCATAAACTGAAAAGAATTGATCAGTTGAGCATCCGGCGGATTCGGAGGAATCTTGCCTTCGAGATATTTTTTTTCATCTACAGTCAAATTGTTTCCCGGAATGCGAGGGCGTCCCGGCATCCAACCATACTGTTCCAGCCAGACATAAGGAAACTGAATCAAATATCTAGGTTCTTGCGAACCCAACATTTTCAGCAATTTTCCCTGAGTCAGAGCTTCCTGGACTTCTTCAACAATCACCTTCACCCGTTTAGGCTCAATGTGATGCAAGTGTCCGGTCATCCGCAGGTTGTTTTTTTCCTCAATATAAGTCATATAAATGGCACACTTAGCCGCCGTTGCGGCCGCGTCTAGAAACGCCCCGTGCCTGTGCCCACTGGTTCTCATGGCGCTAAACGCCAGATATAGCATGATCTGATCCATTGCACTAGGGCTGAGGCTTTTGACCAGATCCAAAGAGTCATTTTTCATCACTATCCCCGAAATAGCCAAATTAGGAGGCATTTTGTCATCCTCCATTAAATTATTGCGAGAGCGCCGAATCAAGCATAGCCGACTGTCGCCGGAAAGCTTGCCAGCTACCCTAATATTCAGGTTAGTTAATTTCCCTGAGGTAACAGGGGCATGGGCTTAAAGGCTATCCACACCGCATAAGTGGTTCTTATTGGTGGCCAATTTAAGTAGATTGCTGCACCCTCTGCGCTGACAGTTTACCTATATATAAGTTAGTTATCGCAAGTTAATTATAGTGCAGCGGTTGAAAATTAAACCCTACCTGTGGGGGGGAGAAGGTAAATAACTGTTGCGATGCCAGGAATTTGAGGCGACTCCGAGCCCCTAATTCTTGAATAGTCATGGATGCCCAAACCCGGTTCGATCGACTAAAATAAGCCTGTTGCATAATTGCGGGAAGATTTTGATAGTTTGGTGGGATGGGATCTCGTAGCCCGTCCGCTGTATTTTCACAGCAGGCAGGACACCCCACAAGAATCCTCATCAAATTGTGCAACCCCAAAATAAGGCGTGGAGGGCGAGGGATATCGGCTGAAAAACCCTGACGATCAGAGGCCTGTGGTTAGTTCCTGTTTAATTGAAGCGTTTTCAATACAAAACCGCCACAGACTAGAATCTATCTCTAGGTAGATGGCGGTTCCGCGTTTATATGCTAACATTTTTTACACTAAAAAAAATCTCCTAATAACTGTCCACAAAAAGTGCAGTTGTCGCTTAACCTGAAAAACTAGAATCCCAGAAAATCCGATCGAGCGATCGAATGAACGACCCAAAGCAACTCACTTGTGGTAATCACTTGCCTCCAGTGCGATTAGAAATCTTGTAGCGGATGAGTGTAAACATTAGACTCGGTAAAATCCCTGCGGTTGCCTCGCCTCTTAATAGGACGCTCGGGCTTTTGTTGAGTTTGGGCTGACAACATATATTGGGCGGTGGCAGTTTCGAGCATGGGGAGTGGAGATTCAAAAGCTTGAGCGGCGCTGGCACTCAAGGTAATGCCCAACAGGCTCAGTAAAGCAATTGCAGTGTAGGTTTTCATGGGTAGTATTCGTCTCAGTATCTATTTAGAGATACGACATTTACCCTGGCCTATCAGGATGAATTTCCCTGAAATTATCAAACTAGAGAATTAGGAATCAGGAATCAGGAATCAGGAATCATAAGGAAGAAGGAAAAAGAAAGAAGGAAAAAGGCTTTAGTTAAGCTATCGCGCCTTTAAATTGTCTCCTAAAATCATTGTATAAAAAGCGGAAAATTATCTTTCCCTCTCCCTTTCTCACCCTCTCCCCCTTCCGAAGCAACAGACACTTTAGATGCGTAGCATCTGATCTATGAGAGCAGCCAGAAGTCGATGTAAAATGAAATAAAATTTCTTGCTTCAGTAAAAAAAAATCCTAATTGCACTACCCAGAAGGTTGCAATAATATACAAAACCGCCAAATACGAGCTTCAATGTCTCGATAGATGGCGGTTTAAGGTTTATATGCTATCATCACATAAAAGAATATCCTAATGACTGTAAACAAGAAATGCAGTTGCCTTGGAAACCAGAAAAACTATCATCCCAGGAAATCAGATTCAGCGCTCGACACGGGCGGCAGAAACTAACTCAATAACGGAAATCGCTTTCGTCCAATGTCATTAAAATGCTTGTAGTTGATGAGTGTAAAGATTAGGTTCACTGAACTCTCGGCGTCCGCTGCCTCTTTCAGGAGAACGATCGCCCCTTTGTTCGGTTTGGGCGGATAAAATGTATGAAGCGGTGGCAACTTCCAGCAGTCCGACGAGGGATTCAAAGGCTCGAACGACAGTGGCGCTCAAAGTAACGTCCAAAAGACTCAGTAAAGCAACTGGTGTGTAAGTTTGCATGGGTAGTATCCGTGTCAGTGTCTATTAACTGATACGGACTCTCCCCGATCTATCAGGATAAATTTCTGTGAATTTTTCGGATCTCTGCAAAAAACCTCACCTCTTCTATTCTACTGCTACCGCCAGCAGCCAAGCACCTGCCGAATTCAGCCGGCCCCATACTGTCAGAGGCTTTTCGGTTTCGCAATTGTGTAAAAATTTGTCGGTTTCCGAGTCCAAAGTCACGAGTTGCCAAGTTTGACCGGCCGCAGATGCGGGGCTTGTCAGCGTTAGTGTCCAGTCTTGTTCGCCGAGGCGACGGAAAATGCCAGAAAATTGGCTGTGGGTATTTGCTGTTTGACTGCTTGGTTTTTCTACTGACTCCTGACATTCGCCGCTGGCGGGATATGCTTGGGGTCGATCGAGATAATAGCGTTGCCAATCGAGCCAGTCCGATCGATCCCGTGTCAAATTAAATAAAGGAATAACCGCCGCACTCGCCTCGGAATCTTGCAGCAAAGCTTCCTGCAAAACTCTCACCGGCAACTCCCGCGGCTGACATCCAGATTCCGCGCACAAAGCCGCCGCCATCCCCGCCGCCTGTCCAATATTCATTACCGTCGGTTGCAAGCGAGTTGCACCGTTAGCGATGTGAGATACGGAAATATTTTTTTCGCAGACTAGCAAACCGTCCGTACTCGCAGGAATTAGCGCGCTGTAAGGAATGGTAAACGGAGTTCCAGTCCAGCGGCCGCCCCAGCGGATCGATTTTGGCTGCAAGGGAATGTCGCCACTGGTGTAGTGGTGATCGTTGGCATAGTTCCCGATCGCAATTGTTTCACAAATGCCCTCAGAATTTATCGGCAACTTCGCGACTCTGCCACCGACAATAGGCAAAATATCTTGTTCTCTGATTGTTTGTACTCCCCGCAAGCGCCGACTTTCTCGGTAGTAAGGATGTAAGGCAAAGGAAGAAAGAAGGGAAGAATTTTGTTGATTGTCGATCGTTGAAAGGGGGAAAATATTCTGTGCAAGGCCGTAGCGGGGGCCGAGTTGCGTTTGAATGAAGCGGGCGAAACTTTGACTGTGCCACCGACTTTCTTGCAGGAATTCTTGTCGAGATGTTTCAGATGCAATTAGTCGATCGACTCCTTCACCATAATCATTACCTCGAATCGGCCAATTAATCATCAACAATCCCCCCGGAAGCCTGCCGTAATTGAGAAATTGTTCGGGAGTGTAACCGTCCCAAGCACCGATAAATCGATCGAGATTCTCAACAGGCGGCGCGGGAATTTCTGGCGCCACCGCACCTTTACCAAAATCCTGCATAATTGCCACCCAAGTCGGAGCTTGCACCGAATAACGCTCTGTGAGAGCATTAGAGGCAGCCGGCGCGCTGGGTTCTCCCCACTCGGCTTGGAATTCCCAACCCCAGCGGTGCCCAACATCCGCTAAAGCCAGCAAATCTCCCAATTCCGTTGCATCCAAAGTGATTTTGGCCGAAACAGTAAAATCTGCAAACCGAACGCCAGAAATGCGATATCTTTCCCGTAGCACATCATGAGCGATTTGTCCAGAAATCCACTGTAAGTTCGGCAAACATTTAACCCAATCAGCAAAAATTTCAGCACCGATGCGGGGATCGTAAGTAAAAAAACTTACCCAACCCCAATCCAAACCTCCCGGCTGTCGCTGCTGGAGTTCCCGGAGAAACGCGCCCCACAAACCAGTTTGAAAAGCTGCTAATTCATTGCCATCGGGGGCAGAAACGCCAGCAGAAGTCAGCATTCCTCCCAGCCAGGGGAATTCACTTACTAAAATAGTTTTGGCCCCTCGGCGGGCTGCTTGCACGGCTGCGGCAGTGCCGCCAGTGCCGCCACCGACTACCAAAACATCTGCTTTTAAGACCGAAGACATGGGCAATACCATTTTAGATTTTAGATTTTAGATTTTAGATTGCAAGAGGCTCATTCATCATGTAAGGTGCGACCACAAGCACCCAGAGGATAGATGTTCGGCGTTGGCGCCCATTGAATGTAAGGGTACACAGGCGGCGCACCCTACAGATTTTAAAATTACCTCTTTCTCCTCTTCCCTCTACCTCTGCGTCCTCTGCGTCCTCTGCGGTAAAAAAAAAAATTAGTTATTGTGAAAGTCAGATCGCATCTCAAATCAAAAAGAATCAGAAAATGGGGAACCGGGACACTAAAGTCATACGTCGCGTAATTTCCCCACTACTCACTACTAACCAAGCAATTGAAAATGGAAAAAGGTTTTATTTTGTGGTTCACCGGGCTGAGCGGTTCCGGCAAGACAACTATCACCAAAGCTCTCGAACCTGAATTGAAGGCAAGAGGTTGCAAAGTGGAAATATTAGATGGAGATGTCGTTCGCACCAACTTGTCAAAAGGTTTGGGATTTAGCCAAGAAGACAGAGATACTAATATTCGGCGGATTGGATTTGTAGCTCACCTGCTGAGCCGCAATGGAGTAGCCGTAATGACCGCAGCTATTAGCCCCTACAGAGCAATTCGCGACGAAATTAGAGCAATGGAGCCCCATTTTGTTGAAGTATATATCACAGCGCCGTTAGAAGTGTGCGAAGGTCGCGATGTCAAGGGGTTATACGCTAAGGCGAGAGCAGGAGAAATTAAGGGTTTTACGGGAATTGACGATCCTTATGAAGAACCGCTTAATCCTGAGATTATTTGTTACACAGAGCGAGAAACTGTGGAAGAGAGTGTTAAAAAAGTTCTGACCAAGTTAGAACAGTTGGGTTACATTTGATGTTGGCGGGGTTGGATGAGGATAGGGGCAAAAAGCGATGGTGGTGAAAAGTTATTCGCACGGCGTGCAACTTGAGAAAAAAGCTCACCCTTGTGTTCCCTTCGCGGAGAGGGAGGGTGAAGAATTTCTCCCATTTCCTGCAAGAAGAGGGGCTCAGGGAGACATTTCCAGCAAAAGCTGCAAGCTAAGTTATTGGGCAAGCAATGCTGTCAAAAGTTTAATGATTCAAAGTTTAACAGTGTCAGTGCTGGCGGCGGTGGGTTCATCTCCTGCAGCGGCCCAGTTTATGCCTCCTCCTCCTCCTCCTGCGGATGCGGGTTCTCCTGTTCCTGTACCAGTACCCGCAGCGCCGGGATTTCCGGGATTTCCGGCAACTGAACCTTCAAGTGTACGATCGGAAGTTTACACTTTAGGCGCGGGCGATCGTATTCAAATGGACATCTTCAACGTCCCGGAATACAGCGGCCCCAACGGTCAACACCAAGTACAGGCCGACGGTTCCCTGAGTTTGCCGTTAATTGGCAGCGTTTCGGTGTACGGGATGACCCTAGAACAAGCTTCTAATGCTGTTAAAGACAAATACGGCAAATACCTCAAACGCCCTTGGATTACCCTGAAACTGCTGGCGCCGCGTCCTTTGCAAATTGCGATCGCGGGCGAAATCAACCGCCCCGGAGCCTATACAATATCCTCAGCAGCAGGCCCCGGAGGCACAGCAGAGCAAATGGGAACTCAAATGCCAACGATATCGCGGGCTCTGCGAATGGCAGGCGGAATTACCCAGTCAGCAGACGTGCGACAAATCAAAATCCGCCGCCCCCAGCGCAACGCACCGGAACAAATTATTAGTGTGGATTTGTGGGAATTATTGCAAAACGGCGATTTGCGGGCCGATATGACTTTGCGCGACGGCGATACTATATTTATTCCCACTGTAACTAGCCTCAACCGCCAAGAAGCACCGACTTTAGCAGTAGCTAACATTACCGGACAAAGCACTCAACCAATTAATATTGCTGTGGTGGGCGAAGTAACTCGCCCCGGTACTTATACTTTGACAAAAGAGGCTCAAAGTAGGGTACAAGAGAATGAAATGGGTGAAAATTCTGGTTTGTTTGCTGCCAGCGAAACCAACGGCGGGGAAAGTGTTTTGCAGCAAACTGTAACGAGGGCAATTAAAATGGCGGGCGGCATTACGCCGGTAGCTGATATCCGACAAATACAAGTTCGCCGCCTGACGCGGGCGGGTACAGAACAAATTATTAATGTCAATTTGTGGCAACTTTTGGAAGGGGGAGATGTATCCCAAGATTTAGCGCTACAACAGGGAGATACAGTAATCGTCCCCAAAGCCGAAAACCTCGATGAAACCCAAGACGAACAAGTTGCTAATTCTAATTTTTCACCGGATACGATTAGGGTGAACATTGTAGGAGAAGTCGTGAAACCGGGAACGATTGCGGTGGTGCCCAACACTACTTTAAATCAAGCGCTGGTAGCAGCGGGAGGTTTTAATAAAGCGCGGGCAGAAATGGATTCGGTGAATTTAATTCGCCTCAATCCTAACGGCACCGTTTCGCAGCTAACTGTTAAGGTGGATTTTTCTGCAACTGCCAATGAAGAAACTAATCCCAAACTGAAAAATAATGATGTAATTATGGTAAGGCGATCGGGTCGCGCTACGTTCTCGGATAATGTAGGAGGGACTCTCGCTCCTCTCAGCCCGCTGTTAGGAATATTTCGGTTGTTCGATATTTTTCGGTGATTTGAATAAACTGGCATTAAGACCTCAAAAACCCGATTTAGAGAAAATATTGCGGTTTGGTAATGCAATATCGAGGAATCAACCGATTTCCTGAAACTCCGCCACCAATACAGACGTTTAAACTAATAAGTTGTAGAAATCAAATGAAACCAGGGAAACAATCTCAAGTAGCACTGTTTAATCATAAAAAAGCCGCTGATTTGCAAAAAATGTCTTCTGGGCTTTATGGAGAAGATCAATTTTTAGGCAGCAACAAAACCGAGACAGAAGAGTTAACTTTTTGGGAAGTTTGCCGCAGTCGCTCCATCTTAGTAATCGGCGTAGCAGCGGCAGTGACTACCGGAGTTTTCGCCTGGACACTGAATCAAAAAAGCGAGTACGAAGGGCGCTTTCAATTATTAGTAGAACCAGCCGTTACGCAAAATACTTTAGCCAAAATTTACTCGGGTGAGCTGAAACTGCAACCAGCGGCGCCCGCGACGACAGAAAATGCTGGTTTTGACTACGAATCGCAAATTCAAGTTTTACAAAGCCCGCAAGTAATGGCGCCGATTGTTAAAGAGTTGCAGGCTAAGTATCCTGACATAAATTACAACTACCTCTTGAACCAAAAAGCAGATAATTTGCCGTTTTCTCAGGAAACTAGGTTGTCAATTAATCGATTCAAAAATACCAAGATTATCGAAGTTAGATATCGGGATTACGATCCGAAAAAAATTCAGTTTGTTTTGGAAAAAGTGGCGCTAGGCTACCGCAACTACAGCGTGCAAGATACCACAACTCAAATTAGTCAGACTCTGGATTTTGTAAAATCGAAAATTCCCAATCAGCAAAAACGCCAACAAGCTCTGCAAACAGAAATTCAAAAGTTGCGGCAGCAGTACAATTTCATCGACCCGCAAATTCAAACGCAACAACTCGCGCAGCAAATCAGTGAACTTCAAACGCAAAGATTGGAAGCGCAAACGCAGCTCAATCAGCAGAGATTGCTCTATTCCAATCTGCAAAATCAGCTTGGATTAAACCAGAAGCAAGCGCTGATGGCCTCGGCTCTGAGTCAAGCTCCCCGCTATCAAGGGATGCTGACTCAATTGCAGCAATTAGAAGGGCAAATTGCGATTAACTCGGCTACGTTTACAGACGAAACTCCGCAAATGCAATTGTTGCGAGAACAGCGCAAAAACCTGATTCCTTTATTGAAGAAAGAAGCCCAACAAGTTCTGGGAACTGATTTGGCTAAGGTAAATTCACAAGTGCTGGCTTTTCAAGATCCGGTGCGGATTAAGTTAATCGAGCAGTTTATCGGTACTGCTAATTTAATTCAGGTGCTGGGCGTGCGGAATCAAGTTTTGGAACAAGCTGCTAAGCAGTTGAATCAATACTCTCAAAAATTCCCGGTGATTTTGCGGCGCTATTCCGATTTGCAGCGCGAGTTGGACGTGACTAACAATACGCTGAATGGTTTGCTGGCAAAACAGCAAGCTTTGCAGCTTGAAGCTGTGGGCAAAAAAGAGGTGGCTTGGGAAGTTATTGCTAAGCCTGAAATTCCGCGTTACAAAAATGGCGAGTTGATGGCTGTTGCTCCGATTATGCCTTTGAATTTGGCTTTGGGGGGATTGGCTGGTATGCTGTTTGGTATGCTGGCGGCGCAGTTGGCGGAACGGTTTAAAAATAAAACGGTGTTCCAAACTCCAGAGGATGTTAAACAGTCGATTCGCCTGCCTTTGTTGGGGGTAATTCCTGCTAGCGATAAAATTTTGAGACTTCCTCCTGCTGAGACAAGCCCGGTGGATGTGGCAATTTCGCC
>Ga0075157_10000482_pt1 | contig 32068 bp, 28 predicted proteins | sample JI81BgreenDNA_FD_70967 | JGI IMG/M metagenome (GOLD analysis project Ga0075157, IMG submission 70967) | Wastewater effluent complex algal communities from Wisconsin, to seasonally profile nutrient transformation and Carbon sequestration -... | ecosystem: Engineered > WWTP > Effluent > Algae...
AAACAAAGCATCATCACCATCCTGGGCCGATTGAAGCCCAAAAAGATTGTGATTGTGAGTTCGGCCCCGCAGATCCGCTACCCCGACTGCTATGGCATCGACATGAGCCGCATGGGCGAGTTCGTGGCCTTCCGCGCCGCCATTGCCCTGCTCGAAGAGCGCGGTATGTGGAACCTCATCAACGATGTGTACCTGCTTTGCAAGAGCCAGGAAAAATTACCTGCCGAAAAGATGGTGAACCACGTAAAGAAAATTTACGAGCCCTTCACCGATGCCGAAATCAGCGCCAAAATTGCCCAATTGGTAACACCCGAAGGCATGCACATTCCGGTGGAGGTGATCTTCCAGACCATTGGCAACCTGCACCAGGCCACCCATCATTCGGGCGACTGGTACTTCAGCGGCAACTACCCTACCCCTGGCGGCACCCGCGTGGTGAACCGCGCCTTCATCAATTTTATTGAGAAGAACAACCAGCGTTCGTATTAATAAAAAATGCCGCCTTGCTGAAGGGCGGCTGTTTGGAGGTTAAGGCAAGTCACTACCTTTTACAACTGCAAGTTGTAAAAAAAACATTTAAGTTCATAATGTTCATATCATAATTTAATTTAAATCTTAGATAGATTTTGTTGCTCACGAGAATGGAATGATTTGATAAAACTCGGAAAGCAAGCATTTGAATTAAAGATGCTAACTATAGTAGGTTGTTTGCCATGTATACTATGAATAGCTTTAATGCCTTGACTAATTCCAATGAGTGACAAGGAAATTTTAAAGAAATTCGGCCTTCGAGTAAGAGAGCTCAGAAAAGAGCAAGGACTTTCTCAAGAGGAACTTTCAGATAGAGCCAGTTTACATAGAACGTATATTGGAATGATTGAAAGAGCAGAAAAAAATATCACACTAATTAATATTGATAAAATTGCTAGCGCCTTAAATGTTACACTTAAAGAGCTCTTTAAATGATGCCGACATTAGAAGATAAAATAAAAAAGATCATCCACGACAGTCTGAGTAAAATATCAGAATTTGATGGATTTAAAAAGTATGAAGACGTAACGAATTCAGAACAATTCAGAAAGTTGATTAAGCAAGACCCAGCTTTCGCTCCATTTTGTTTGGATAGAGAGAAATACGTTATCGCTAGGATTGGTGGAAATTTAGTAACCAGTATTCATAGAAAGTTGGGGGATTTGTACGAAGAGATTTTATTGGAATTGTTGCATCATAAATATCATTTCGATAAATCTTACCTTAAATTTGCATTAAACATTACTATTGACGGTGTCGAACAACAACGAACAACTGACGGAAGACTTCTTTTAGCAGACATCAAAGATGAAACTTTAAAAAATCAAGTTGGTAGTTTACTAATCGATCCCGGCTATTCAGGATTAGCAATGGAAATTCGCTCTTGCTACCAAATTGGCGATAGTAAGAGAATTCAAGCTGATGACCACATGGCTACGGCACTTAAATCACTAAACTTAGAGCCCAAGTTGGTTATTATGTGTAATACTTCTTTAGTTTCACCTGTAAAGAGGCTATCGAACAACTGGACGGTTTATCAGGGCGAAGAGAGCTTTCGGTTTATAAACGAGTTAACAGACTTTGATTTATTTGAGTTTTTAATGAGTAATCGCTCATTGATAGAGCCATTGATGGACGACGTATTCGACATGCTATAATCGTATGCAAACGCCGGTTTCATATAGTTTAGTTTTGCCACCTCTTTTACGAAAAACAACAATTCTATCTAAAGTAAAACCTTCAACCTCGAAAATCTTTGCCAATATTATATCGGTATAAATTTCTATACCGCTCAACCTGGAATTGCCGACAACATAAACACCTTTAAAACCTTTATTAACAAACAGTTTTAAGGACTTGATATGTTCATGCATCATGTTAAAGTATTTTGTCGCATAATTGCACATTAATAGATTTTTCTCTTTTAAAATGGGCAAATAATCCAGAAAAGGTTCAATTTCTTTATTTGGCTTCAAAAATTCACTTTGTAAAACAGATGTTGCTCTACCCCAAGTACCTCCAATTGCCTTTAAATCAAGTTCTGTTGCTTCATGGGCATTGTCAATTAGTTCCATAAAAAATAACTGAGGTCTTGTAGTATGTATGTAACTAAATCTGTTAGGGTATGGTGGAGATGTGATCAAAACATCTACCTTGTAACCTGTCAAATATTTAGATAATTCAGTTGAGTCACCTTGTAATATTGTTGCCTTACTTACACTGTCATTAAGCTTGACTTCTCTCAAGTCCTTTACTATTTTATCGAAGTTCACAGAGAATTCACCCCAAACATCGATTTGTCTAGAATGATTGTCATCAAAAGAAATTGTTGGGTGGTTTCTATGAACATTAGCACAGTCAAGGCTAATCACGGAAAGAATGACATTATATAAACCAGAAAACTCTGCGCTTTTTGTCTTTTGTAATACATTTCTTAAAATAAGCAATTCCTTAAGGACTTTCGGTTGCCACCATCGAAAAACATTATGGATTTTAGGTAGATCAGTATTCGAATCGACACAATACTCTTCAATTGTTTTCTTGTCCCACTTCTTAACAAGCTTAAAAAACTCTTTTTCTATATAAACCTTTTCCTCATTGAATTGCTCAATATTAAGATCCCATTGAAGTGACCATTTTGTTACATTATAAAGAAGCGGATTTAGCTCAATAGCTACACTTTGTATACCCTTTTTCTGGCACTCAACAATTGTAGTGCCTTTTCCATTGAATGGGTCAAAAACAAGGTCTTTACTACTAACCTTGAAGTACCCAAGGAAAAACCTCACTAATTCAGGCGAATAACTTGGCGTTAACCTGAACCATGAATGCACTGCCTCTTTGGTGCCGGATTTAAAAGTCACATCATTTACATTGACAATTTCATATTTGAATCCATTTTTGTCGTACTCTTCAATATACTCTGATGCATTAGGTCCTATTTTAGAGACAGCTTCACTTTCTAGTTCAGGAAATAATAAGCCTTGTCCTTTTTTCATGTAGTTAATCTTAAAATTGCTATTTATAGTATGCAATAATAAGGATTTATGGTGAGCAGAACAATTTCTTTGAAAAATTCAAACCACAAACTTACCCACAATCTTTACACCTGAAAAACAAGTTAAGTGTGACTAACATCTCTTTTAATTAGATAATATCATTTCAAAAATACACCGCCTTGCTCGAAGAAATGAACCGTTTGCTACAAGAACGCAAGCGATAAAAGGCATTCAAGCCACCGGCATTAGGTTAATTCGGCCAACTCGCCTAAATTAGCAGCCCGCAAAAAAGCGCAATATGGATTTAAAAGGCATTGTAAACATCACCGGCAAACCCGGTTTGTATAAGGTTCTCAGCACCACCAAAGGAGGTTTTATTGTTGAAGCCCTCGATGGCACCGGCAAACGCTCGGTGATTCCGGGTACCAGCAAAGTAGCTGCACTCGACGACATCAGCGTGTATACATCCGAAGACCAGGAAGCCTTGAAAGATATTTTCCGCCGCATGAAGGCCGAAAATACCGATTTGAGCGACCTCGACATCGCCAAAGCCGACAACGCTGCCATCATTGCCCGTTTCGAAACCCTCGTGCCCAATTACGACCGCGAGCAGGTTTACGTAAGCGATATGCGCAAACTCATGAAATGGTATGTGATGCTGGCTCCCATGCTTGACTTCGAGGCTGCCGACAAAGCAGCAGCCGATGCCGAAGCAGCAGCCAAGGCATAAACATCAAAGCCCCCGAAATTCGGGGGCTTTTTTTTGCGAATTATATTTTCGAAAGAGAAAGCTGATTCAGTGGGAAGGACCAATTTGCTATGCTCGGCGTTTTATCTCCCGTTTCATCTCCGTGCCCTCCGTGTTTCATCGAAACTTCGGCGCCCGCTTCTCTAAAAATGCCTGCGTACCTTCAATGAATTCAGGAGTTTGGAAAAGCGAGCCGAAGGTTTCGATTTCGTTCTCGAAGCCGTTCTCTTCCATATCGTAGTAATCGTTTACCAAAGCAATGCAATGGGCAACGGCAACCGGTCCCTTGGTGGCAATTTTGTTCAAAATCTCGAGGCCTTTGGTGCGCAAATCAGCCACATTTTCTACCACATGGTTCACCAAACCGAGGCGATGGGCTTCGTCGGCCTTGATGGCATCGCCGGTTAGTAACAATTCCAAAGCTTTGGCCTTGCCAACCAATTGCACCAAACGCTGGGTACCCGCATAACCGGGTATGAGTCCCAGATTCACCTCAGGCTGCCCAAAACGTGCGTTGCCCGAAGCAATGCGCATGTGGCAGGCCATGGCCAATTCGCAACCTCCACCCAAAGCAAAGCCGTTCACCAGCGCAATCACCGGCTTCTCGCAGTTTTCGATGTCGTTGAAAATGGCGTGGCCTGCAGCTGAAAGCTCGGTGCCTTGCTCTTCGTCAAAGTCGGCAAACTCACTGATGTCGGCGCCGGCTGCAAAAGCCTTTTCACCGGCTCCGGTGAGGAGGATACCGGTAACCGCATCGTCGGCAATGGCTTCGGCCATGGCGCCGTCAATTTCAGCCAGGGTAAGGCGGTTGAGGGCGTTGAGTTTGTCGGGGCGGTTGATGGTGATGGTGGCAATACCGCCTTCCACTGTGTAAAGAATGTTTTCGTAGGCCATGGGCTTATTTTTTCTTTTGCTGTTCTTCCTTTTTGGCGTCGTACTCGTCTTTCAACGTTTTGTTCACGTGGTCGTCGCGATCCACCAGCTTTTTATCCGCAACGGTTTCGTCTAAAAAGGCATTGATTTGGCGGATGTCCATGGTGCTTTTGATTTCACCAAATTCATTGATGGTGATGTTAAAACCATCGAGCCGGGGATCGAGCTGGGGTTTGTTTTTGTCTTTTTTAGCCATGACCCAAGGTATTAAGCGCGGTTGCCAGGCGTGCCACAATGGCATCACGGCCCAGCAAAGCAGTGAGTTCGAAAATGGCCGGACCAGCACCTTGTCCGCTGATGGCCAGGCGGTAGGCCTGCATCAACTGTCCGGGTTTGAGTTCCATGGCCGCAGCGGTTTCGTTGAACGAAGCTTCGCAGCTGGCAGCATCCCAGCTAGATAAACCCACAAAAGCGGCTTGTAGTTTTTCGATGAAGGCAGGAACCGGTGCTTTCCAACGTTTGGCTACCACTTCGTCATCGTAGGTAGTGGGTGCTTCAAAGAAGTACTGACTGATTTTGTAAAAATCGCCCACCAAGGTCATGCGCTCGTTCATGAGGCGGATGGCTTCGGTGAGGAAGGTCATATCTACCACATGACCAGCAGCAGCAACCTGCGGCGCCACCATTTCGGCCAGTTCGTTGTGGGGGTGACTGCGGAGGTACTGTTGGTTGAACCAGTTCAGCTTGGTGAAATCGTAACGGGCACCATGCTTGTTCACGCGCTCAAGGCTGAAGGCTTGCACCAGCTCGTCGAGACTGAACATTTCGCGGTTGTCGCCGGGGTTCCATCCCAACAAAGCCAAAAAGTTCACATATGCCTCGGGGAAATAGCCCGATTCGCGGTACCCCAGGGTGGTTTCGCCGGTTTCGGGACTCGTCCAGTTGATGGCGTAAAAAGGCAAACCCAAACGGTCGCCATCGCGCTTGCTCAACTTGCCATCGCCATCGGGCTTGAGCAACAAGGGCAGGTGCGCAAACTGCGGCATTACAGCTTCCCAGCCAAAGGCCTGGTAAAGCAAAACGTGCAAAGGCGTGCTGGGCAGCCATTCTTCACCGCGAATCACGTGGGTGATTTTCATCAAATAATCGTCTACCACATTGGCGAGGTGATAGGTAGGCATGCCATCGCTTTTGAAAAGCACTTTGTCGTCGAGCTGCGAGGTATTTACTACCACCCACCCTCGGATAATGTCTTTCACGCGCACTTCTTCATTACGCGGCATTTTGAACCGGATTACGTAAGCATCGCCCGCATCTAAACGGCGCTGCACCTCATCTGCAGGCAGACTGAGTGAATTTTTCATGTTCACCCGCGTGATGCTGTTGTATTGGGGCGAGGCTACGTTGGCCTTTTTGAGGCGTTCACGCATCTCTTCGAGCTCTTCTTCGGTATCGAAGGCGTAATAGGCATGGCCGGCATTAATCAGCTGATCGGCATACTGGCGGTACATGGCCTTGCGCTCGCTCTGGCGATAAGGGCCATACGGACCACCTACGTGCACGCCTTCGTCGAATTTCATGCCGCACCATTCCAACGATTCGATGATGAACTGCTCGGCACCTGGCACAAAACGGGTTTGGTCGGTGTCTTCGATGCGGAGTATGAAGGTGCCGCCGGTTTGTCGGGCGAGCAAATAGTTAAAAAGGGCGGTACGAACGCCACCGGGGTGCAAAGGACCGGTGGGACTGGGCGCAAAACGAACGCGAACGGGAGTACTCATCTCAAAAATTTGTGCAAAGATAAGCAAACCAAAGGCAAGGCGTGGGTATGATTCGGTGTAAGTCAAAGGCAAAATTGTTGCACATACAATTACCTGTAGCGTCATCTAAAGCACTTATTCTTTACATCGGCTTAACAGTTGGGTCTTGACAAAGCATACCATAAACCTCAAATTTGCGTTTGTAATGCTTATGTCGCGGAAAATAGGTCAAAACCTATGCTATTTGTGGGTGTTACTGGTGCTAAACACCATGTTCCAGTGCGTATTTGGTGTCGGCATGCAGCCCCTCGAGGATCCGGTAAATTCACTCAGCGAGTTGGTTCTTGAGAAGATGTTGGACTTCGAAGACGGCATGACCACCGATGAGCAGAGCGAAGAGCAAAGAGGCATGAAAACATCGAGTCTGTTTGCTTGGCATATAGCTGATTTAGAAACGCTGACGCTGAATATTCCAACAAGCAATGTTTCTACCAAGCCCTTGCATCCTGCAGCCTATTTGCCCGAAAACCACAGCGAGGTATTGCTTCCTCCCCCCGATGTGCAGGCTCTTATCGCCTGATTCTAGTTACACATCAAATTTCAAAAGCAATCCAAATGATTCATTGTAAACAATGGAGCTGCCTGCTGTTGGCGGTCGGCTTCAGCCTGCATACCCATGGGCAAGATTACGCCCCCGAAGATTCTTTACACTTCCCCATCGAAAAAAGCCTGCCAGCCAAAGTCTTGCATGCCGAACCCCTGTACATCGATCTCATCCGCGACCTCGGTGCCCGCAAGGGCGAACGCGAGTGGAACGTTGGGGCCGCCACCATCGACAGGCTGCGTTTCGACCGCTACGAAGCCTTGGTGGAGTACGAATGGGCCCCACGCGACCGGCTCGGTCTTGAGATCGAACTTCCACTCACCTTTTACGGCCCGGTGACCGCCCGTCTCGACTCTATCAAACCATCCAACCGCATCGAATCACTCAAAACGGCGGCTCAATGGAGTTTTTGGGTTTCACCCCAATACAAAACTACTTTGGCTTTGGGATACATCAACGAAATAGAACTCACCGATTTGAACCGCATGCGTAGCGGTCCGTTCTTTTCGGGCAATACTTTCAACCCATTTTTGGTGGCAGCCAAACGCCTAAGCCAAAATTGGCACAGCCTAATTTATACAGGCCCGAAATACACCCTGCATTTTAAAGATGGCAGTTGGGAGCGCAACTATGAACTACATGCCAACCTGCACTACATGCTTTCGGGCACACGCAATTTTGTAGGATTGGAAGTGAACCAATATTTCCGCTCTAACGGTCACGACATCCGATTGCGGCCTCAAATGCGACTTGAAATCAATGACCATTTTTTGGTGGGCATCGTTGCCGGAATTCCTGTGAGCACACGCGAAGAAGGCCTAAGCAGCTTTATCCGCTTCATATACGAACCTCCACACAAAAAGAAAAAAGTTTAACCCTTGGGTTTACGGTTCACCAACCAAATGCCCAGTAAGATGCAACCCATGCCTGCGAGGTGGGTCCAACCCAGGGTTTCCCCATCCAAAAAGCCCCAAAAAAGTGCTACAATGGGCATCAAATAGGTGGTGGTAGAGGCAAATACAGGGCCGCTGGTTTGAATCAGCCTGTTAAAGGCTATCAAACTGGCGGCCGAACCAACCAAGCCTAAGATCGACAGGTATCCAACCGCTTCCCATGCGCCGGGCAAAGCCAACCGATTGGTAAAATCGCTGCTGAAAAGCAAAATGGAAGCCGGAATACCCGCCAAAACCAAAGGCACAGCAGCGGTTACTACCGGTTTGATGTCGTTGAGAAAACGGCCGACGGTATTTACACTGGTACCATACATCAGCGTGGCCAATACCACCAACAATCCCCAGGCCCAGTTGGGGTCGTACATGCCATTGCCTTTCAGCAAAATGAGGAAAAGTGCGCCGGCGAAACCTACCACTACGCCCAAGGCCTTGTTTCTATTGAACGGATAGCCAAAAAGCAAAACTCCCAAGAGCAGGGTAAACAGTGGGGTGAGCGCGTTCAGGGCACCTGCCGTGGAACTGCTGAGTCGGGTTTGGGCTGTTGAAAAAAGAAAAGCAGGAATGCCGTTGCCTACCAAGCCAACAATGGCAAAGTACTTTAATCTACCCCAAAGCGGCCTGCGGAAATGCCTCAAAACAACCGGCAACAAGGCCGTGGCTGCAATGGTAAGTCGGAATGCCCCCACCTGCACAGGCGAAAAAACCTCCAGCCCACGCTTCATGAGGATAAATGAACTTCCCCAAATGAACGATAACACCAACAATATGGCAATTGGCAAAAGCGGGTGGTGTTTGTTTTCCATGGTAAAAGACTGCACAAAGATGACAAAATGCCCTAACAAACACGCGGGCCAAATCGATTAGTCTTTCAGGTAAACCCGCTTCACACGCTGCGATACGTTGGTAAGGATTTCGTAGGGAATGGTGCCTATGGCCTCCGCCAAGCGGGTAAGGGGTAATTCGGGACCAAATACAATGACCGGATCGCCTTCGCGGCAATCAATACCGGTCACGTCAAGCATGCACATGTCCATGCAAATGCTGCCGATGGTAGGTGCCAATTGTCCGTTCACCATGAATTGCACCTTGCCGTTGCCGCAAGCCCGCACAATACCATCCGCATAGCCAATCGGCAGGGTGGCAATTTTCGCTTGTTGGCTTACCTTACCACGCCGGCTGTAACCCACTGTTTCACCGGCATCGAGCTGGTGGATTTGTGAAATCACCGTTTTGAGCGTCCCAACGGGTTGTAACGGAACTGCCGAACCCGATTGAGCAGCATCGGGCTCCGATGGATCAAAGCCATACAGCCCAATGCCCAAGCGCACCATATCGAATTGTGCATCCGGGAAGTGCAAAATGCCGGCGGTATTCAAGATATGCTGCAAAGGACGATAGCCCAAGCCTGCAGCCAACTGCTGGTAGGCTTCATCAAATCGGCTGATTTGTTGGCGGGTAAACGCCAGGTGCTCTGGCGAGTCGCTAGCAACGAGGTGTGAGTAAACCGAAGCCACCCGCATGCGTGGACTTGCCTGCAAGCGTTTGAGCAATGCCCCAACTTCGGCTATTTCAAATCCAAGGCGTTTCATGCCTGTATCGATATTCAAGTGAATCCGCAGGTTTTCATCGCCATCCGTAGCCTTCAGATAAGCTTCCAATTCGTCGAGCAAGCGGAAACTGTATACTTCGGGTTCCAGCTGGTTTTGGAGCAGCTTTTCGAGGCCGCTGGGCTCCACATTCATGACCATGATAGGCAAACGGATGCCGGCATCGCGCAAGGCCACGCCTTCATCGGCAAAGGCCACCGCTAAATAATCGGCACGCTGATGTTGGAGCAAAGAAGCAACTTCTACGCTGCCACTGCCATACGAAAAAGCCTTCACCATGACCATGAGTTTGGTCTGCGGCCGCACCAATCCCCTGAAATAACGGTAATTGTGTAACATGGCGTCGAGGTCGATTTCAAGAACCGTTTGGTGCATTTTCAGAGAGAGCAAACGCTCTACCCGCTCAAAGCCAAATTTGCGTGCACCTTTGAGCAAAATGCCGGTGTTTACCAATTCCTTGATGGGCAAATTGCCTAAAAGCTGGTTGGTATGGTCGTAAAAACGGGCATCGAGACCGGTGAAAAACTTCTTGTACTGCTTGAGTTCAGGCCCAACGGCAAGCAACTGTTGAACGCCAAATTCTGTCAACAAGCGCGCTGCTTCGCGGTAGTGCCCCTCACCCAAGCCTTGCTGGCGGTCGAAATCAGAAAGTATCACAAGGCGTTTGGCATGCTGGTCGAGACTGCTCAACTGCTGCAGCGCCAAACGCAGCGAATCCAGATCGAGGCTGTAGCTGTCGTTAATCAAAGTGCTTCCCTGCAGTGCAGCCTTCATCTCCATGCGCATATGCAGGCGTGGCAGGCGGGCAAATCGGGCGAGCAAATCGGCAGCTTCGTATCCCAACGCCCGCATCATCACCCAACAATGTATGCCGTTCTCGAGGCTCGCCGCATCGTTAAACGGAATGACAAAGGCTTCTTCCTTGCCGGCATGTTCCAGCAGGATGTGGGTTTGCTCTCCATCGCGTTTGCTTTCGAGCAGCTTCCATTGCGCATCACTATCAATGCCCCAACGCAGCAAGCGCGCATTCGGATGCGTTTCCTTCCAACTTCTAGCTGCATCCATCAGAGCAGGGTGGTCGGTGCGCATCACCAACACTTCTACCTGGTCAAAAAGCTGCATTTTTTCGGCAACTTTTGCGGCTGGATTGCTGAAGTTTTCGGCATGGGCATCGCCCAAATGGGTAAAGATGCCATGGGTAGGAGCAATCATGGCAGCCAATTGGGCCATCTCCCCTGGCTGACTGATACCGGCTTCAAAAATGCCAATCTCGTCCTGCGCATCGAGCTGCCAAACCGAAATGGGCACCCCGATTTGTGAATTATAACTCTTTGGCGACCTACAAACCTGCTTATCTAACTCAAGCAGCCAACTCAACCAGTCCTTCACCACCGTTTTACCATTGCTGCCGGTAATGCCCACCACCGGCAATTGAAAACGCTTGCGGTGCCAGGCAGCCACGGCTTGCATGGCTTTCAGAGGGTCGGAAACAGCCACAAAGCTGCCCTCGTACCAGCGTTTGTCGGGAAAAAAGTCTTTGCCCACCACAAACGTCCGAACTCCTGCACGGTAGGCCGCATCGATGTAGTCGGCCCCATCGGCAGAAGCAGTGCGCAGGGCAAAAAAGGCCGAGCGATCGGGTACTGCTAAACGCCGACTGTCATACGCCAATTCCGTGATGTCGTTGCTCAAACCTTCGCGCAACAAGCGACCACCGGTTACTTTGACCAATTCAGCGAGCTTCATCGACATGGGAATCTTTCATTTTTTGTGTGAGTGGCCGGATGGTGGGAATGATGGCCAACCCAAACGACAGGATAAAAATACCAAAGACGAGGTAAGCATAGCGAATATTCGTTCCTTCATGAAAAAACGATAGGCTGAACAAGGCAATGAAGCTGGCCCGCATGGCGGTATCGGCAACTTTGAAAAAGCTGAGCAAGCGGCCAATGATGTGGTTCGGAACGGTGTGAAACAAATAAGTTACCCGCAAAATGCGGACGCCGGTATTCACGTAACCATACACAAAACTGAAAAAGAACAAGTATCGCAAGCTGTGATTAAAGGCCATGCTGGCATACAATACCGATAAGCCAACCATGAGGATGCTCACCCCGGCTATCGGACTCATCTTGCCAAACAACCTACGGGTAATCACTCCCGAAACCAGGGCACCAAAAGCAAACAACATATCGCTGCTGGCAAATACATCGGCAGCCGAATTGAGCTGAACCCGCACATACTCTGGCAAAATCAAGCGGTCTTGCACCAGTACGCTCACAAAAACCGCATAGCTGAACACGCCAAACCACAGCAGTTTGGGTTGGGCACGCAAAAAATGAAAACCCTCCTTGATGCGATGCAATGCCGATGATGCCTCGGGTTGATAATGCGACTGAGGTACATAGCGGATAGCCCCAATGAGCAGAAAGGCAGCCACATAGGTCAGCCCGTCCAACAAAAAAACCTCATGTATCTGCCAGGCCGGAATGCTAAAGGGCATGGAAACCAAAAAACCCATCAAGAAAAACTCCTTATCGGCCTCAATGCCCCCCAGCAACAGAGCCGCCAAACCCCCGGCCAATACGTTGGTTGCCTGGCCTTGTATTTCAAGGTAACTGACGATGCGTGCATAGCGGCTTTTGTCGGCCAACTCCTGCGCAAACGCATACAAACTGGGATAGTGCAGGTTAAAATTCAAAAGGGTTACCGCCATGACCAGCAATATGGCCGCTTTATTCAGCCCATCGTCCCAAAAACCCAAACCGGCCACGGCCAAAATAATGGCCCCGCAAACAGCCGTAAGTGCCATAAAGATGCGCTGACGGTGAAAGCGGTCGATTAACGCCCCTGCATAAATCACCCACAACATGCTCACCACTGTGATGATGCCGTAAAAACGGGTTAACAAAACGGGCTCCTTCAGCTGATCAATGAAGTACCACGGAATGGCAATCAAGCTGATGCCTTGGGCGGCTCCCGAAATGGTGTTGGCTAAAAATAGCAGCCAAAGCGCACGGGTATTGGGAAAAGGAGCCGAATTCACAGGGCGAAAATAGTTGAATTATGGCTGGCAAAATCGATGTTAGGTTGTATTTTGCAACATGCGCTTCATACTTTGGGCATTCGCCTTGTTTTTACCATTATCCGGTTTTTCCCAGGACACCTTAGCCAACCGCTTTGAAATTGTGGCCTGGTGGGGACCGGAAGACGCTTTTTTGTACCGCATCGAAAAAATCAAAGAAGTCTTCAAAAACGGTGAACGTACCGAGTACGACAGCAGCACTTCGGAAGTGCTCTTTGAGGTACTTGATTCAACCGAATCGGGTTATCTTTTGGGTTGGACCTACCAATCGAATTTATTTGAAGGGCAAGGAGTAATGCCAAAATTACCCGACAGCATTTTGGCAAAACTCAACGATGCCGACAAATCAACACCTTCGAGCTTTATTTACAAAACCGATGAGGTTGGAAGCTTCACAGGTATTGAAAATTCCGCAGAAATCAGGTTGTCGTTGCTGTCCAAACTGGCAATCATTGAAGACATGTATGCCGATCAAAAGGAGCGTGAAGTGTTTCAAAAAGTACTGGCACCAATTAAAGGTATACTAACCTCGGAGCAGGGAATCGAACAGCTCATCGGACGAGAATTGCAGCTTTTTCATATGCTTTTCGGCATTGCACTTGATTCAGGCAGCTCCATCGAATACGATGATCAACTACCCAACTTATTTGGTGGTGCCCCCATTCCGGCCAAATCACGCCTAACGCAAACCTCGATGGACACCCTCGCCGGGACCTTTGTAGTTATCAATGAAACCACACCCCAGGAAAAAGCAGTAAAAAAATTGATGCAGGAGTTCATGGTTAAAGTAGCTCCCGACAAAAAAGAGGCTAAAAAAGCCGTTTCAAAAATGGATATCCAAATGTTGAATCGACATGCGTATGAGATGTACTATGGCTACTACCTCCCTAAATCCATAAACAGCGTGCAGCGAATTGAAATAAACTTAGATGGTGAGTCGAATTTACGCTTCAACAGACTTCGCATCTACATGCCTGATGAAGCGGGCGTTAGCGAGGAAACTCCCGAGTAGAAAGAACAAATACCAACGATTTCAGGCCTTTTCGATGGCCAGTTGCAATGCTTGCCTGTAGGTTACGCCTATGGGAATTTGTTTGTCGGCAATCATCACGGTATCGTTGCTATACGAACGAATGTTGGCAGCATTGATGATAAAACTGCGGTGTACACGGACGAAACTGCCGCCTTCCAGCTTCTTCTCAACACCCTTCATGGTGCTGTGGATCACCAAACGCTTCAAATCCTGCCCTTGTTGCACATAAATATTCACATAGTCAGCCATGGCCTGCACGTATTGAATATCGTTCAAATGCACCTTCACCCATTCGCCATCTACCTTTAAGTACAGGTATTCGAGCGTTTGTGTGGTCTGACTGCCTTTTTCAAGACTCCGCTTTTTTTCCTGGAGCATGTCCCAAGCCTTTTGGGCAGCCTTCAAAAAACGCGGGTAAGTTACTGGCTTGACCAGGTAATCAATGGCATCATTGTCGAACGCTTCAACCGCATATTCGCGCTTGCCCGAGACCAATACGATGGCAGGCTTGGCACGCAGTATGCCTATGAGTTCCAATCCGGTCATACCAGGCATTTCCACATCCAAAAACAATAAATCCGTTTGGTGTTCGCGCAAATAGCGATTCGCTTCAATGGCATTTCCGCATTCAACCACTTCGGTGATGAAGTCGGTTTGATCAACAAAGCGTTTGAGAACCTTGCGCGATAGGATATCGTCGTCTACAATGAGGCAATGCATAGAACTGTTGGATATATGCACAAATTAAGCAATTTTTCATTTTCAGCTCTGTTTAGGTGTATTTCGCAATAAAAAAGATGCGTTTATAAAATGAATATTCATTCGCTTATTTTTACTGCATGCGTCACCGCGATGAACAAAAAGTCACCAAGGCCTTTGAAGCTGCCCTGCAAATCATCGGACAGCAAGGCATTGCCGGATTAAAAATGCAGCAATTAGCCAAGGTTTCGGGCATGGCAACCGGTACATTGTACATCTATTTCAAAGACAAGAACGATTTGCTTAACCAGATGTACTTGCACTACACCCGCCAAATGAACCGCACCATTTGGGGAGAAACACGTACGACAGCATCCTACGAAGAGCGGTTCAGACACAAGTGGTACAATTACCTGCGCTATGTCCAACAGTTTCCTGCAGAAATGGTCTTTTTAGAACAATATCACCGGTCGCCATTTGCCACCAAGCAAACCATCGAAGCCGGAGGAAACCTCCTGCAGCCTTTGCTCGAAATCATTGAAGAGGGTCAGAAACTGGGAATGCTGGTCAAGGCACCTGCCAACCTCATCCTGGCCAACATTTGCGGCTCGGTGCAGGAAATGGTTGCCTGGTCAGAAGATGGTAGCCTGCCACCCATTACCGACCTGACCCACCTCGCTTGGGAAATGACCTGGAAGGCGTTTCAGAGATAATTCGACACATTCAGTTTCTGAATTTCCATTCATTAAAGGTTTCGTTCCGCTACACATCAAATCGACCTAAAGGACGGACATTCATACTGCCAACGTCAACTGGCAAACACGCCGGTTACCTGCAATAGGTTGCCGACCATCCAGCGAAAGTGCTAAGTCTTGCTTTCAGGTTGCATCAACAAATGGATGTCAGGGCTTCCGCTCGCTCAACTGCCGACAAGTCAACGAATTATTAGCACTTCTCTTCAAAACAGCCAAGAATTTCACTATATTTGCGGCTCGTTTTCAAGCACAAGCAGGCCGGGCATGTCAGATAACAACCAAATTTCAGCGTATAAGCACCACGACACCAAGTTATTCGCAGGTGATGCAACCCGTGCATTGGGTGAAAAAATTGCCCTGGCATACGGTAAGCCCTTGGGCAATATGGAAGTAATGCGCTTTAGCGATGGTGAGTTCCAGCCTTGCATCAACGAATCTGTACGCGGAACCGACGTTTTCCTGATCCAAAGCACCTTTGCCCCTGCCGATAACCTCCTCGAGTTGATGTTGTTAATCGACGCCTGTAAACGCGCTTCGGCTCACTACATCACTGCGGTAATCCCATATTTCGGCTTAGCACGTCAGGATCGCAAAGACAAGCCACGTGTCCCCATAGGATCACGCATGGTAGCCGATATGTTGACCGGTGCCGGTGTTACTCGCATCATGACCATGGATTTGCACGCTCCGCAAATCCAGGGTTTCTTCAACGTACCCGTTGACCACCTCGATTCAACAAGCGTTTTTGTACCTTATATCAAGCAACTCAACCTGCCCAACTTAACCATTGCTGCACCCGATATGGGCGCTGCAGCAAGGGCCAAAGTCTTTACCAAGCACTTGAATTGCGATATGATTGTATGCGACAAGACCCGTGCACGCGCCAATGTGGTTGAAAAAATTACCATCATCGGCGATGTTGAAGGCCGTGACGTAGTTATCGTTGACGACATCGTTGATACCGCCGGAACCATCTGCAAAGTAGCCGATGAAATCATGGCCAAAGGCGCCAACAGCGTGCGTGCTTTCTGTACACATCCGGTATTGTCTGGAAAAGCTTACGAGAATATCGAAAATTCAAGACTCACCGAATTGGTTGTTACCGATACCTTGCCTTTGCGTCGTGAGTCAAACAAAATCAAAGTACTGAGCGTCGCCGAGCTATTCGCCAAGTCGATTCGCAGCGTAAAAGAGTTCAGTTCCATCAGTCATTTATTTGAAATTGCAGTTAAACAATAATTCTTTAATCACCTTAACATGAAGTCAATCAATTTGAGCGGTTCCCTGCGCGGGAACGTAGGGAAGTCGGACGCTAATCAGTTGAGGGCAGAGGGTAAAATTCCCTGTGTACTTTACGGCAACGAATCTCAAACACATTTCTGGGCCTATGCCTACGATTTGAAAACGGTGCTGTACACGCCTGAAACTTTTAAAGTGCAAATCGACATTGATGGCGCCAAGCACGAAGCCATTGTGCAGGAAGCCCAATTCCACCCGTTGAACGAAGCCATTCTACACGTAGATTTTCTGGCTTTGTCAGCTAACAAAGAAGTACGTGTAGAGCTTCCATTGGAGTTCGTAGGCTCATCACCCGGGGTTCGCGCCGGTGGTAAGTTCACTGCACGTGTACGCAAAATCAAGGTAAAAGGATTGCCTAGCAACCTCCCTTCTTCGGTACAGGTTGACATCAGCAACCTCGAACTCGGCAAGGTAGTACGCGTAAAGGACATCCCTGTAGCCAACTACAAAATCCTCGACGCACCTAACAATCCGGTTGCTGCCGTTACCATCCCACGCGCCCTCAAAGGCCAAATGGCTGGTAACTAATCCAAGAACGGATGAAGTACCTGGTGATTGGCCTGGGTAACATTGGCGCTGAATACGCAGCCACCAGGCACAACATCGGATTTATGATATTGGATGCTCTCGCAATGGGGGCATCCAATATTTTTTTTGAGCAAGACCGCCACGCTTTCCGCGCAGAAATGAAGCACGCCGGCAGGCAGCTGGTGCTCATCAAACCCACCACCTACATGAACCTCAGTGGCAAAGCAGTTCGCTACTGGATGGAACAGGAAAAGGTACCCATTGACCGTGTCCTCGTTATCACCGACGACCTGAGCTTACCCACAGGCAAAATCCGCGTACGTGCCAAGGGCAGTGCCGGCGGTCACAACGGTCTCAGAAACATTGAAGAACTCTTAGGCACCCAGGAATACGCCCGTTTGCGATTTGGGGTAGGTGATGACTTTGCAAAAGGCCGCCAGGTAGAATATGTGCTTGGCAAATTCAACGAAAAAGAAGTTCCGGAGGTAGAATTAGGAATTCACAAATCCATCGATGCCATCAAGAGTTTTGTTACCCGCGGCATTGCGCTTACCATGACAGAATTCAACAAGTAATTTTTTATGCAGCAATCAAATTATTTCAAAGGGCTAATGGTTAGCCTTTTTTTGTTTTTATCAGTACAATTTGCCGTGCAAGCCCAGCCTCAATGGCAATTTCAAAATACCGGATTCAACTTCATCCTAACCGGCATTACTTTTCCCGGAAACCAGGATTCCATCGGCTATGCAGTAGGCATGAGCTCTACCTACAATGGCAGTGGCATCATCCTTAAAACCACCAACGCCGGCAATACCTGGACACAACTTAACAGCAGTGCGCTTCCCGGACTTGAATCGGTTTGCTTTACCTCGGTCGACACCGGTTACATTGGTGGATGGCAAAACTACTTCGCCAAGACCACTAACGGGGGCCTAACCTGGACCACGAGTACCGTCAATGCGAATATCTGGTATGTCCGTGAAGTTGAATTCTTCAACAGTCAAAAAGGCATTGTAGTAGGTGCCGGAAGTGAGGCCTATGTAACCAACAACGGCGGTTCAACATGGACCGCAGCCACAGGCTTTATCAATGCCGAAGACGTGACCTATGCCAGTAGCGATACCTTGTACGCCGTTGGCGGAGATGAAAAAATAGCTCGTTCTGTGAATGGCGGCCTCAGCTGGAGCACCATCTATTCAGGCGTTTTTCAGAATGTTTTCTTAGGAGTTGATTTTTATGGCAAAAATCATGGCATGGTTGTAGGCGAAGACGGCAAGATACTCACCACAACCAACGGCGGAAATAGTTGGACCGTTGGCAATGTAGGCAGTACCCACTTGCTGCGGGTGGCTCACCTTTTCGACAGCCTAAACTTTATGGCAGCCGGCACACCCGAAGGCGTCTTCGTTACCTCCAATGGGGGTTTAACCTGGACTTCGGATTTTCAAGGGGGTAACAACTATGCACTGTACAGTGCAGCATTTACCCCTTCAGGAAGCGGATTCATCAGCGGTTCTCAAGGACGCATTCTCAAGAAAGTGGCTATACTTACGGCTGGTTTCACTGTTAGCAGTGACAGCGTTTGTGCCGGCGACTCGGTGATTTTTACCCAAAATTGCCAAGGCAATCCCAATACATGGGAATGGACGTTCTTTGGTGGTACCCCTTCCACTTATGTGGGGGCTCAACCTCCTGCCATCTACTATCCAACGGCAGGACTATACGATTTCCAATTGGTTGTGAGGAATGCCGCTGGTTCCGATAGCCTATTTCAAACTGCTTTGATGCAGGTTTTTAATACCGCTCGGCCACAGATTACAAGCAGCGGTACTGCCAACGTAGGCGATACCGTCACCTACCAGGTGACCAATCAACCCAACCACACCTATACATGGCGTGTTCAAGGTGGTCAAATCATTTCGGGACAAGGCAGTCGGTCGGTCAACGTACTTTGGCCGCAAAGACTCACCGGCCAGGTAGCAGTTACCCTATCAAACGTCATTGGTTGTACCGCTGAAGACAGCTTACAGGTATCGGTTGGCTCATCCACCAGTGTAAATGAGCATGGAAACCGTGCTTGGAGGATCTACCCCAACCCTGCCACAACTTGGATTAACATTGATTTGGAAAACACCAATCAGGAACTGCTAACCGCCTTTATTTACGACATGGCAGGTCGTAAGCTTCGTGTACTTACAACAGACGTGATGCGCATTGCAGTTGATGATTTGCCAGCCGGTGTGTATTACCTCGAATTAAAAAACGGGCAAACTACCCATCGGAAACAATTCATCAAGCAGTAAAATCGCAAAAGAAATAGGTTCACAATTAAAAAGGCTGTCGCTCTTTCGAACGACAGCCTTTTTTATGAAGTGATTGTATTTTATTCTACCGTTACCGACTTGGCCAGGTTACGCGGCTGATCGACATTGCAACCGCGCAAAACAGCGATGTGGTACGACAGCAATTGCAACGGAATGGTGCTCACCAAAGGCATGAAAGGCTCGAGCGTATCGGGCACTTCTACCACATAGTCAGACAATTTGCGGACTTCTACGTCGCCTTCGGTCACTACGCTGATGATGATGCCTTTACGCGCCTTTACTTCCTGTACGTTGCTCAGCACTTTGTCGTATTGCGAATTCTGCGTAGCAATGATAACCACAGGCATTTCCTCGTCAATCAAGGCAATGGGGCCGTGTTTCATTTCTGCGGCAGGGTAACCTTCAGCATGGATGTAAGAGATTTCCTTGAGTTTCAAGGCTCCTTCCAGGGCAACGGGGAAGTTGTAACCGCGACCCAGGTAAAGGAAATTACGTGCATCCTTGAACTTGGCAGAAATCTGCTTCACCAATTCATTCGACTCAAGTGCACGTTCAATCTTAGCAGGGATTGACTCGAGTTCGAACAAGTAGGTGTTCAATTGGCTTTGTGAAATGGCACCCTTCTTATAACCCACCCACAAGGCCATTTCGGCCAAAACAGTAACCTGCGCGGTGAACGCCTTGGTAGACGCCACACCAATCTCAGGACCTGCGTGGGTGTAAGCACCCGAATGTGTTGCACGCGGAATAGAAGAACCTACTACATTACAAACACCCAGTACGGTAGCGCCTTTTGACTTGGCCAATTCAATGGCAGCCAATGTATCGGCCGTTTCACCACTTTGACTGATCGCAATCACGATGTCGTCGTGGAAAATCACCGGATCACGGTAACGGAATTCTGAAGCATACTCTACTTCAACCGGGATGCGCGCGAAATCTTCGAAAAGGTATTCGGCCACCAAACCGGCATGCCAGCTGGTACCACACGCCACAATGATGATGCGCTTGGCGTTCATGAGCTTATACTGGTGCTCATGCAACCCTCCCATGTGAATGTGGCTGGTTTTTGAATCAATGCGTCCGCGCATCGAATCAAATACCGAACGGGGCTGTTCGTAAATCTCCTTCAACATGAAGTGCTCAAAACCACCCTTCTCAATCATTTCCAACTGGAGGTTGAGCTCTTGAATCAGAGCGCTCTTGTCTTCGTTGGCAATGGTTTTGATACTCAGCGTACGGTTGCTGATGATGGCCATCTCGCTGTCGTTGAGATACACCACGCTTTTGGTGTATTCAATGATGGGTGATGCATCTGAAGCCAACAAAAATTCATTGGCACCAATACCTACCACCAAAGGTGAACCTTTGCGTGCAGCCACTACCATTTCAGGATCTTTCTTCGAAATCACCACAATGGCATAAGCGCCATGCACCTGATTCAAAGCCAAACGCACCGCCTCATCGAAACTCACTTGCTGTTGCTCGTAAATTTCTTCGATGAGGTGAACCAACACTTCGGTATCGGTTTGGCTATCGAAATGATGCCCTTTGGCCTGCAATTGTGCCTTGATAGAAGCATAATTTTCGATGATGCCGTTGTGCACGAGCGCCAAGGTTTTGTTTTGGCCAAAATGCGGGTGCGCATTCACGTCATTGGGTTCTCCGTGGGTAGCCCAGCGGGTATGTCCAATGCCAATGCTGCCTTCCGTATCGTTGTTGGCAATTAAAGCCTCCAAAGCGGCAACTTTACCTGCTTTTTTGTATGACTTGATTTGTTTTTTGCTGTCGAGAATGGCGATACCCGCACTGTCGTAACCGCGGTATTCAAGGCGTTTTAGACCTTTGATGAGAATGGGAGCTGCTTGCTTATCTCCCACATATGCTACAATGCCACACATATTTTAGTATTTCATTTTAGTTTGGTAAAAGTAAGGACCAATTTCGGCCTGTACAACGGATGATTGGTGCTTCCAACAACCACCCGATTGAGTGAAGATACCAAATCTCCCGGTATCAGCACCAAGCCAAAATCGGGTTCATTGCTCATCAACACACGTTGGATATGACGTGTAATTAAAAATTTATACTGGCCATTGATGAGCTGACCCCCATACGCTCCGGGGTCAATCAAATCAAGAATGGGTACAGGAGCATTTTTGCCTAACGAGTCAGCAATTAATAAAAACATCCGAGTGGGTGCGGCATAGGGTAAATCACCACTGCCCACGACTTGGGTAAATATTACTTCTGCTTTGTTAATTGCCACATCGTTGTTCTTGACCAGATTTCTCAGGTAAGGTATTTGCAAATAGGTTTTTACACCGGCACCTGCCTGAACGTATGTTTCTTGAATGCTTGAACTGGTGTCGCCCAATACATTGCCAACCGGTGCCCCGGTATAGTCGAAGCTGAAGAAGTTTTGGCGTGCCGATTCATTCGTCAACAACATATCGAAACGCCTGCGCTGGCCATCCGATTTATAATACAGGAACAAGCCATTGCGGTCGGATACGGTTGTGAGATGCAATACGCTGCCCATACCTGTGCCATTCCGACGAGCCCGCACATACAGACCTTTGAAAAAGTTCAGGAAATTCGTGTTGTTCTGCAAGTCTGCTGTACCACTGGCATTCACCAGGCGTGTTATCAGCTCAGATCCCAAAGGAATGCGGACAATAGGGGCGTAATTGAAGGTCGTATCGGTATTGTTCACCCGCGGTTCATTCACTGGAATGGGCAAAGTAGGTCTTGGCAAGTAGGTATAACTAACCAAGGGCGTAGGCTTGAATGCCGGAATTTGATTGGTGTAAACGACAGAATCCTTAAAAATCGACTGGTCCAACTCAAATACTTCAATCAACAAGGCTTCTGACGTATCTCCGTAATAGCCTTCTAGATTGAGCGACAAAATGAGCGAGTCGACTGTGATGTTGGTTCCCAGGTTGTTGTTCTCGTTGGTTAAGCGCACCTGAAAGGCAATACTGGCTGTAGAAGCTCCAAAAACCGGGTCCTGAATGTCGCCAATTGCAAAACGCGGCGGGTTCTGGCTCGGAATGGAGTCTTCGCGGATGGTATAGCTCTTCATGGTAAAAGTATCTACCTGAAAAACACCGATGCCGTCGTTGTTAGGCAACAGGTCGAGACCCACTGCCCCGTCTTCGTTACAAGATGCAAATAGCCCTGCGAGGAGCAGGGCTATCGCCAAGAGTTTTTGTTTGAATGTCATACCAAAGCTGGCTGCGATGCTAACACTTTCTGATAAAATTCGAAGTGTGTTTCTGCCAAGGCTTCCTGGTTGTGCCCGTTGAGCAACGGTTTGTCGGCTTTGTGAGCCGCCTCGCGAACCTGTGCGTCAACTTGGTCATTTGCCAATACCACGGCATCGGCATATGCAATACCACCCATGTTCATGGCATGATCATTCAACCCTGCAAAAGGCAACAAATCAGCTGCATCTACATCTTCCATCAAGGCCTTTTCCATGAAATCGGCAGGAAATTGTTCGCTGAACTGAGGCTCATAGGCTGAATACACTACTTTCGATTCCTTGAAAACGGCCGTATGCTTGTAATATTTTTTGAGATACAAAGGAATTAAGCTGGTCATCCAACCACTGCAGTGAATGATGTCGGGAGCCCAGCCCAGTTTTTGAACGGTTTCGAGCACTCCTTTATTGAAGAAAATCATGCGCTCGTGGTTGTCGTCAAAGAACTTGTCCTTTTCGTCACGCAGCGCACACTTGCGTTGGAAATAATCTTCGTTATCCAAAAAGTAAACCTGCATCTTGGCCTGGGGCAAAGAAGCGACTTTAATGATCAAGGGATTGTCGGAATCTCCGAGTACAATGTTGATGCCCGATAAGCGAACCACCTCATGTAATCGGTGGCGACGTTCGTTGATACAACCATAGCGGGGCATCAATACCCGTATTTCCATGCCTTTTTCTTGCATGGATTTGGGAAGCTCGAGGGCAGCATTGGCAATTTCAGACAGGTGCAGGTAAGGTTGCATTTCGTGTGCAACAAAGAGAATCCTTGTCTTCCTACTCATAAATGTGGTTCCAGTAATGTCAAAAAGAAGTACAAAAATATATAAAAAATGCGGAATAAACCACAAATCTGTTTGTGTATTAGGGAAAAAACCGATTTTTGAGGCCCATCCATACGCTGTGTACCTCTTTACTTATGCGCACGACCTGCAGGTCTGGTTACAAAAACAAAGGCACAAAATGCTGCGTGTCGGCTTTGTGCCAACCATGGGGGCATTGCATGAAGGACACCTTTCACTCATTGATCAAGCCGCTCAAACCTACGACCTCGTAGTTTGCAGCATATTCGTAAACCCTACACAATTCAACGACGCCAACGACCTGGCAAAGTACCCCCGCACACCCGAAAGAGACATCGACCTGCTTTTGGGCGCCGGTGCACATGCTGTTTACTTGCCAGAGGTGAGCGACATCTATCCGGCTGATCAAGATCCTGAAAGCTTTTCATTCGGCCGATTAGAAACGTTGCTTGAAGGAGCGCATCGTCCCGGCCACTTTGCCGGCGTAGGGATGGTGGTGGCCCGTTTACTTAGGATTACTGAACCCGACGGACTGTTCCTTGGTGAAAAGGACTATCAACAGTGCATGATCATCGCCTCGTTGCTCAGACAAATGCATTGGGAAAAGCGGGTAAAACTACATATCTGCCCCACCCAACGCGAAAAAAGCGGACTTGCCATGAGCTCTCGCAATATGCGTTTGAGCGAAAAGGGGCTCGAAACAGCCGCACACATTTACCAGGTAATGCAAAGCTGTCGCGAGCGCTATGACCACTTTTCACCCGAACAATTAGCCGATTGGGCGAGCCATACCCTCGACGCCTTACCTGACACCCGCACAGAATATGTGAGCTTTGCCGATGCGCAAACCCTTGAGCCCATTGTGGCGTGGAACGAAAGTCTTAGGGTTCGTGTTTTGGTGGCTGTGCAGGTAGAAGGCGTTCGCCTGATAGATAATGCTGCACTCTTTTAGTATTTTTGCGCCGAAATCAACGCCGGATGTTTATACACGTAGTTAAATCTAAAATCCACCGGGTACGCGTTACGCAAGCCGAACTGCACTATGTGGGCAGCATTACCATCGATGAAGACTTGATGGAAGCCGCCAACATACTCGAAAACGAAAAGGTACAGGTGGTGAACATCAACAACGGCGAAAGGCTCGAAACCTACGTCATCAAGGGAGAAAGAGGCTCAGGTACCATTTGTTTGAATGGCCCCGCAGCACGCAAAGCCGCCGTTGGTGACATCCTGATTGTGATTTCTTACGCCATGATGGACTTTGAAGCTGCCAAGCAGTTCAAACCCACCCTGGTATTTCCCGATGCCGACAATAAACCTGTCGTTTAAGTGCCAAGCTGGCTGAAAACCACCCTGCAGTTCGGACTTTCGCTTTTGGCGGGACTCCTGCTTTTGTGGTGGGTTTTTCAGGGTCAGGACATGCACACCATTGGTGAAACGCTACGCAACGCCCGATATGAATGGATTGCCGCTTCGGGATTAGCAGCCCTGTGGTCGCATTGGTTGCGTGCGCTTCGCTGGCGCATGTTGATGGCCCCCTTGGGCATCCAACCTACCAAATCCCAGGCTTTTCACGCCGTGATGTTCGGCTATTTGGCCAACCTTGCGCTGCCGCGCATGGGTGAAATCACCCGTTGTGGCGCCATCAACCGAAAAACCAAATTGCCTATCAACAGCTTGTTAGGCACGGTGATCATTGAGCGGGCTATCGACATGATTTTATTGTTGGCATTCACAGCCCTCACCATTTTACTCAACTTCAGCTTGCTGCAAGGCCCGATGTTGCGCATGGGTCAAAAAATCATCGATCTGCAAGTAATGGGCATTCCCCTTTGGCTGATTGGCTTGAGTGGTTTAATGGGCAGTTTAGGCGGCATTTTATGGTACCGTAAAAGCCTGTCGGGAAAGCTGAATCACCCGTTGATTGTGAAAGGAAAGGGCTTTTTGCGTGGCCTTTGGGCTGGCGTAAAATCCATCAAACAATTGCAACAACCCCTGCTTTTTGTATTGTATTCGGTTGGCATTTGGGTAGGCTACTACCTGATGACCTATTTCTGCGTATTTGCATTCGATAGTACCAGCATGCTCAACCCGAATGAGGGGCTTCTCATTTTGATTGCAGGCAGTTTTGGCTTTGTAGCTCCGGTACAAGGAGGCATAGGTGCCTATCATGCTGTCATTAGCAGGCTTTTGATCAACTTGCCGGGGAGAAATATTGGCCTCTCAGATGCACTGAGCTTTGCAACCCTCACCCATGCCGCCCAAACCGTTCTCATCATGCTGGCCGGCTTTGTGTCGATGGTGGTATTGTTCAGCTCCAAATCAAAACGCCATGGCCACAAGGGCTGAGCTCGACCGGAAAATATGCTCGCGTACGGAGCTAAAAAAGCAAGTGCTTGCCTGGAAAGCTGCCGGTGAGACGGTGGTTTTCACCAATGGTTGCTTCGATTTGTTGCACTACGGACATGTTGATTACTTGTTCAGGGCGGCCGAACTGGGGACCAAATTGGTGGTTGCCCTCAATACAGATGCATCGGTAAGCAAACTCAAAGGACCTCATCGACCCTTGCAAAATGAAGCTTCGCGTGGGTTGGTCATGGCAGCATTGGCTTGCGTATCGGCGGTTACTTTTTTCGAAGAAGACACCCCTGAGCTATTGATTTCAGAGCTGCTGCCAAACGTTTTGGTGAAAGGCGCTGATTACCGCATTGAAGAAATTGCCGGCGCAAAACAAGTTTTAGCTGCCGGAGGGAAAGTCGAAACCGTGCCTTTGAGTCCGGGCTATTCCACCTCCGCCATTGAGGCCAGGGCCCGCCAATCCGCTGGATAATTTAACGAAATCTTGTATCTTGTGGGTTCTTTATGAAGTGCACGATGTCTAAAACCTGCTTGATGCACCTGCCCGGAAGGGTTATTTTAATTTCGGTTTTGTTGTTGGCTTTACCGGGGAGCTTGTTGGCACAGTTCGCCCAGGATTGGCGATTCGGTTATTCAGCACGCATTCTCTTTAACCCGGCACCTCCCCAAGGAGCACCAAATAGTCAGTTGTTTTCTGACGATGGCTGTATCAGCATCACCAATGCCAGCGGCCAAACCCTTTTTTACAGCTCGGGTGAAGCCGTTTATAACCGAAACAATGTGGTAATGACCAACGGTAACAACCTGCGAGGCAACCAGGCCGCTACCCAAACGGTATTGGCCATTCCGTATCCTGGCCAACCCAACCAACACCTCCTCTTCACGCTGGGCCGCGGAGCCGATACCCTGGGTTTGCATTACAACGTGATTGACATGACATTGGCCAGCGGATTGGGCGGCGTGGTAACAGGACAAAAAAACATCTCTTTGTTGCCCGGCTCACCTACCAACTTCCTCACCGAAAAGATGGCTGCGACCCGCCATTGCAACAACCAGGATTTTTGGGTGGTGGTACACCGCTACAACAGCAACGAATTTATTGTATACCCGGTTACGTCAACCGGTGTAGGCACCCCCATCTTTCAGCAAGTAGGCACCGCCCATACCCCTGCTATTGCCACCAACCCCCAGCGTGCCCAAAGAGGTTACATGGTTTTTTCTCCCGATGGTCGCAAGCTAGCTTTAACGCTCAATGGACCAAACAGTAACAACCTGGTAGAAGTATTCGATTTCGATAAATCTACAGGCACCATCAGCAATCCGTTGCGTTTACCGGCAGTTGGCGGTGAATATGGACTGGCCTTTTCGCCCGACAACGGCAAGCTCTTCGTAGCCGGAGGTACCGACACCACCATCGGCACCAACATAGGTTCAAAAAACCTGTTACGTGTCTTCAACATGACCGCTCAGAATCCGGCCAATACGGGCGAAGTTGTCATTGAGCAAATTTTATCGGACTCAAGGAAATTCGCGGCCTTGCAAAATGCTCCCGATGGACGCATTTATTCCGTGCTTACCCTAACCGATGCCCTGAATAGCATCAACACACCCAATACTCCCCCCTACCAGTTTCAAGACAGCACGTTGTTCCCCATCAATGGAACTACCCGCAGAGGCTTGCCCAACTTTGTGAACGATGAGTTCAGCCTGCCATTTAAAGCCAACTTTAGCTTTGAGTTTACTTGCATCGGACAACCCATGCAGTTCTCAGACTCAAGTCTGGCCAACGCCAGAAGCTGGTCGTGGAGTTTCGGCGACCCTACCAGCACCAATGACACCAGCAGTCAGCGTTTTCCCAGTTGGACCTACAATGCTCCGGGCACATACAATGTGACATTGATAGCCGGAGATGGTTGCGGCCAATTCGATACCATTACGAAAACAGTAGAAGTTGGCCTCAATTTGCCGGTAGGCTTTGGAAATGACACCATTTACGCTTGTTTAGGCGATACGGTGAGCCTTGCAACAAACATTGCCAGCGGCAGCTTCGACTGGTATACAGGTCAACCTGGCGGTCCATGGACCCAATTGCCAAACGACACCCTAGCCATTTTACAAACAACCAGCAGCGGTTGGTACAGGCTTGAAGCCGACAATGGCAATTGCTCAGGTACCGACAGCATTTACGTATTCATCAACAACAATCCCATAAGCGTTGACCTGGGAGATGACTTTGCCTTGTGCATCGGTTCAACGGAGGTGCTGAATGCAGGTAATCCGGGGGCTACCAGTTATTTGTGGAGCACTGGCGACGTTACCCGCACCATCAGCATTACCAGCCCAGATACATTTTGGGTAACCGTAACCGATCGTGGCTGTGTTGCTACCGACACCATCGTCGTTACGCTCGATTCAACCACCAGCATTTCGGTAATGCCCGATACAAGTACCTGTCCGGGCGACCCCATTACCCTAAGTGCAGAAGGTTTCGGTGTGAGTTACCTGTGGAGCACCGGCGAAACTACAGCAAGCATCAGCGTTGAAGACACGGGTAGCTACATTGTGCAGGTAACCACCACCAATGGCTGCATTTTGTACGACACCATTCAGGTAGCCTATCGCTGCGATACACGCGTGTATTTCCCGTCGGCCTTTACACCTAATGGTGACCGGCTCAACGATGTTTTCATGCCTGCCCTGCGATCGGCAGATTTGGGCGATTATGAATTATCGATTTATGACCGTTGGGGCCAACTGGTCTTTCTAACCAACCGCGTTACCCAGGGTTGGGATGGCAAAATCAATGGTGTAGAGGCCCAACAAGGCGCTTACCAGTACGTCTGCAGGTTCTACACCAATGTGCAACGTGTAAATACCTTTGAAACGGGCACCTTCTTTTTAATTCGATGAGTTTGCTGGTGTATTTGCTCGCAGGTTTGGCCTCAGGCCTCATCCTGGGTTGGTTTCTTGGCCGCAAGGAAGCAAGTGCAGCGGTATCGGCCCTGCAATCAGCAGAAGTTGAAAAACGCGTTTTGCAAGAAAAAGTAGAAGCGGCCAAACTTCAACAAACGCAACTCGAACAACAAAGACAAGCTGCTTCAGAAAAAATGTTGCAGCTCAGCTCCGAGTTAAGTGCAGCCCAAACCATTCAGGAGCAGCTGCGCCAACAGTTAGGCGCACAAGATGAGCACCTGCGCGAAATGCTCGAAAAGATGCAGCTTCAGTTTCGCACCATGGCTTCGAGCATCCTCGAAGACAAATCAAAGCAGTTTACCGAGCACAACAAATTGCAGCTCGATCAGTTGCTGCAGCCGCTGCGCGACCGCCTGCGTGATTTTGAGCAGACGGTGCAATCAACGCACAAAGAAAGTATTGAAAAACAGGCCGGACTTTTCAACGAGTTACGCAATCTCAAAGAGTTGAACCGGCAAATGAGCGATGAAGCGCGTAACCTCACCCGTGCATTAAAAGGAGAAACCAAAACCCAGGGTAATTGGGGCGAGATGGTTTTGCAGCGCATCCTCGAACGGAGTGGCTTATCGCTTAACCAGGAATACCGCCTGCAAGAATCAGTAGTTGCCGAAGACGGACGACGCTTACAGCCTGACGTAACCATTTTGCTTCCCGACAATAAATACCTGGTCATTGACAGCAAGGTATCGTTGGTCGATTACGAACGCTTCGCCAATACCGACGACCCTACCGAACAAGCAGCAGCCCTCAAGCGCCACCTGCAGTCGATTAGGAACCACATCCGCGACTTGAGCAGCAAAAACTACCAGCATTTGTATGGACCCGGTTCACCTGACTTCGTCCTACTTTTTGTGCCCATCGAACCTGCCTTCATGGTAGCCGTTCAAAACGATGCTGATTTGTTCAGCGATGCCTTCGACAAAAACATCGTGATTGTAAGCACCAGTACCTTGCTCGCTACCTTGCGCACCATTGCCAGCTTGTGGCGTCAGGAAAACCAAAACAAAAACGCCCAGGAAATTGCGCGCCAAGCCGGCAGTTTGTATGACAAATTCACAGCATTTGCCGAAGATCTGGTGAAAGTAGGGCAACAGCTCGATGCCACCGACAAGACCTATAAATTGGCCATGAATAAATTGGTTGAAGGCAAAGACAACCTGGTACGCAAAGCAGAGCGTTTGAAAGAATTGGGCGCTAAAAATGCACGCAACTTAGACCCCCGACTACTCGATCGGGCTGAGGAAAACTGAAGGCTTTTGCGGCTTCAGTCTGCGATTTACCGCATTCGTCGTGAAATGTGGGGTATTCGTCCAAAATTGTTCGTTAAATTCAGATGTACTAATTATTTTTGAAGCAGTATCAGGTGGATTTAGGGTTTTCCCCTGTTACAAACTTTTCCTGAACGTTGCCGTTAGGTTTTCAGGGTTTACACCTGCGGCAAATGTAGCGTTTCATGGTTTAGTTAAGTTGGGTTGAGAGCCGTCTAACGACGGCTCTTTTTTTATGCATGCATACTTTCTAGTTGTGTGCGTTCGCTGGCTTCAATGCCAAAAGGTTAGGCGCACTGGCAGTTCGGCATTATTTTAGGACAATCGAGCCATAGCACGCAGGCAGATGAAAAAGTTAAAAGATAATTTCCGCAATAGCATTACCAAGGCTTGGTCTATCATTCTGGTTTTGGCCATCACTTTTGTGGGGCTCACCTATTGGGGCTTTAAAAGCTACCAGAATGCTTCACAAGCACTGCAAAGCATCGTGCTGCCCGACGAACAGGCCGCGAACATCGGTTTAATTTACAGCGAGATTGTCAAGTCGGACCTGCAGCTTAACAACTTCTTCCTGACAGGTGACAGCACCTATTGGCAGAAATCACAGGAAAATACCACCCGAGTGGATAGCTTGGTGAATACCCTCGAACAGGAACAGCCCAACATACAGGCCAGCATCGACACCCTTAAGATTATCATCAAGGAGCGGAACCGCATTGGACTGGTGCTTTTCAACTTGAAAAAACGGCAGGGAGGCCAATTCTTTACTGAACAGGCCTTGGTGCGCATCAACAAGCAACTCTCCGACTCGGCCAGCATCGACTGGTCGTTCATTCGTCGGCAGGAGCTCATTGCCAAACGCGATACCATTGAGCGGATGGCCATTAGGCAGGTGCCGCGTGAGGGCAAGGGCCTCAACAAATACATCTGGCGCATTTTCGGCATCGAAAAGCTGAACACCGATACGGTGCGCTACCTCGACGAGAGTCTGCAATACAGTCTTGAATCGACCCTCGACAGCAGCCTGGTGCGCGAATACTTTGTAGATACCACCGTTGCCAACGTGAAAGGCATTTTGGGTGAATTGCTGGGCGACGAATTGCGCGTTCAAAAACGCATGCGGGCAGCCGAACTCCAGCTCATTGCCTATGATGAACTACTCGTCTCGAATATCAAATCGTTGCTCGACGATATGGCAATCACTCACCAACAAGACATTGAGCAAGAGCAGCAGACTGCATCGGAAACCTTACAGCGTTCGCACATTCAGGCATTTGCCGTAGCTGGATTGGGCATTCTCATCGGCTCTTTGCTCTTGTTTGTGTTGATCAAAGACCTTACAAAAAGCAATACCTACCGCCGCGAATTGGAGGAAGAACGCGACAAAGCCCGTGAATTGGCCCATGCCAAAGAAATCTTCCTCTCACGCATGAGCCACGAAATCAGAACGCCTTTACACACCATTTCGGGTTATACACAACTGTTGAGCGAAGAGTCTCTCAATAACAAACAAGCGGGTTTTGTATCGGGCATGCGCAACGCCAATAATTACCTCAATTTGCTGCTCGACAACATCCTGGAGCAGGCGAAAATCAATGCAGGTACCTTCAGAATAACAAAATCGGCTTTGCACATGCCTTCTGTAGGGCAAGAGCTCGAACAGCTTTTCAGCCTGAAGCAGCACGAGCAGGGCAATGCTTTTTCCTTTGAATGCGACCCCACCCTCATGGACGTACAGGTGGAAACCGACGGCATCAAGGTGCGACAAATCCTGATCAACCTGCTCTCCAACGCCTTCAAATTCACGGTGAAGGGCCATGTATCGCTTCATTTGCTACTGCTTGAGAAGCAACAAGGTCATTCTTTGGTGGTGAAGGTGCGTGATACCGGCGTTGGCATCTCTGCCGAAGCCTTGCAGACCATCTTTATGCCTTTCAGCAGGGCAAATCATACCAGCATGATCACTGCTGAGGGTACGGGACTGGGCTTGTCGATCAGCAAGTACATAGCCGAGCACTTAGGCGGCACCCTCGAAGTGGCCTCCACACCAGGCGAGGGAAGTGTATTTACCCTCAGTTTGCCGGTGAATTTACAGCCCCAC
>Ga0075157_10000486_pt1 | contig 31997 bp, 29 predicted proteins | sample JI81BgreenDNA_FD_70967 | JGI IMG/M metagenome (GOLD analysis project Ga0075157, IMG submission 70967) | Wastewater effluent complex algal communities from Wisconsin, to seasonally profile nutrient transformation and Carbon sequestration -... | ecosystem: Engineered > WWTP > Effluent > Algae...
TGTTGCGCCTTGGGGCGGCCCGGCGGCGCAACCAGGCCCCCACGCTCCATCGTTGCGCGATGAAGTGCCCCTTCTGCGGTCATCTGGAAACCCAGGTCGTCGAGACCCGGGTGTCCGAAGACGCGGACTTCATCCGCCGCCGCCGCCAGTGCGGTCACTGTGAAAAGCGCTTCACCACGTACGAGCGGCCAGAAGTCAGCTTCCCGGCGGTGGTGAAAAAAGACGGGCGACGGGTGGACTATGTGCCGGGCAAGCTGCGCGCCTCGTTCACCCTGGCCCTGCGCAAGCGCCCGGTGAGCACCGAACAGGTTGACGCCGCCATCGAACGCATCGAGGAAAAACTGCTCAACCTGGGCAGCCGCGAGGTCGCCTCGACCAAACTGGGCGAGATGGTCATGCGCGAACTCAAGAAAATGGACAAGGTGGCCTACATCCGTTTTGCCAGCGTGTACCGCAGCTTCGAAGACATCGACGAATTCCGGGCGCTGGTGGACGAGGTCCGGCGCTGACCCAGAGGCCCGACCACGGCCGGAGCGCCACTTGTCGCATCCAGCGCCCGCACATCCAGGCCAGTGCCCGTGTGGCAGGCATCCGTTTTATAAAGTGCACATGAGCAAGCAATCAGGGGTCACTTTGCTGGAGCTGATGGTCGGCATTGCCGTGGCCGCCATCTTGGCCATGCTGGCCGCGCCCAGTTTCAATCGCCTGATTGCCAGTACCCGGCTGAACACGCAAACCACCGAGTTGCTGTCGTCGTTGCAGTACGCGCGCACCGAAGCGCTCAACCGCAACCAGAACGTCTCGGTCTGCCGCAGCCCCAATCCGGCAGCCGCCCCCCCCGCCTGCGGGGTCAGCAATGACAACGGCACCTGGGCCACAGGCTGGCTGGTGTTCACCGATGGCGGAGCCGCCGGCGTGGTGGACGGCACCGACCAAGTGCTGCGTGTGGGACAGCCCGCCATTGCGCTGGTGTTCGATGTGCCACCGCGCTACAGCAACTGGCTGGGTTTTTCGGCCACCGGTCGGCCCCGTGCGGGTGTCAACGGTGCGGCCAACGGCACCATCATCCTGTGCAACGGGGTGTTGCGCCGGGCCATCCGAATCAGCATCGCTGGTCGCATCAGCCGTATCGACGATGCACCCGACAACGCCAACTGCAGCACCCCGATACCATGAACACGTTTGAAAACACCGTCGCCCCCGCGCACGGCATCCTTGCCTCCAAACGACTCGGGAGCAAGCCCAGCCGCACGCGCCGCCAGCGCGGCTTCACACTGATCGAAATCCTGGTGGCCATGCTGGTGGCAGCCTTCGGCATACTGGGCGTGGTGGGCATGAATGCCGCGTCCATCAAACTGCAGGCCGACTCGGCCAACCGGTCACAAGCCGCGCTGTATGCGCAAGACATTTTTGACCGCATGCGCGCCAACCGGGAAAGGGCGTTGCTGGGCGAATACAACCGCGCCATCACCGACGCCGTCCCTGCCGTGGCCAACCCGGTCACCATGCCCAACCTGGACCTGCGGGCCTGGCTGACCAACCTGCAACGCAGCCTGCCCAACGCCAGCGCATCGGTCAACGTCACCGCCACCGGAGACGCCACCGTGGTCATCCAGTGGGCGGAGCGGCAAAACCGCGGCAGCGACGCGGGCAACCTGTCCTTCACCTTCGCCTCCAGCTTATGAACATGCGCCGCCCCTCCCGGGCCCGCCAGCGCGGGCTGAGCCTGATCGAATCGATGGTGGCCCTGGTGCTCACCCTGGCCCTGATCGCCGGTGTCGCCCAGATGCTGGTGGGCACCCAGGGCAACATCCGCAACCAGAACGACCGCTCATCGATGGACGACGAGGCCCGCTTCGCGGTCGAATACCTCAGCCGTGCCGGGTTCCGCGCGGGTTTCAAGCGCAGTACTGAAATCGACAACGACATGGTGTTTCCGGAGGTCAACAACAGTTTCCCCAAAGAGGCTGTGGTGTTCGGCACCGACACCACCCTGAGCCTGCGCTACCAGGGCCATGCCGACGGACAAATGGCCACCTGCCACAACGACGCGGCCGACCAGACCAACAACCCGTTTGGCGTGTATGTCGAGACCTGGAGCCTGAACAACAACGCGCTGCGCTGCGCCTTGACCCAGCCCGACGGAACGCAAAGCACTGAGCCCTTGTCCAACAACGTCGAAGCCATTCGCTTCCAGTACGGGGTGGTCACCGTTCAAGGCGGCGACTACCCCGATACCTACCGCAACGCCGCCGACATGACCGCCACCGATTGGGAAAAAGTGCGCAGTGTGGTCATCGGCCTGCGTCTGGTCTCCACCAACGACAACCTGGCCGAAACACCGCAGCCTTACATCGACTTCGACGGCAACAGCGCCACCCCCAACGATCGCCGCCTGCGCCGCACGGTGTTCACCACAGTTGCCTTGCGCAACCTCCTGCCATGAACCAGACCATGCACCCACCACGTGTCCGGCGGATCAGCCCCCCCGGCATCGCACACGACCGGCAGCAGGGCGCCGCCCTGATCGTCACCGTGCTGCTGATGATGGTGATCAGCCTGCTGGCGCTGGCCGCCATGATGCGCAACAACCTGGACGAACGCATGGCCTTCAACCAGCGCGACCGGCAACTGGCCTTGCAAGCCGCCGAGGCCGCCCTGCGCGAAGGGGAAGACGCGGTGGAAGCACAGTTTGGGAACGAGCTGGATGAGTCGTTTTTCATCGACATGAACGACTGCGCCCAGGCGCAGGGCTGGTGCGCCACCCGACCGAATGTGCAGGGCTGGAGCAGCCTGCCCGCCACCGCCTGGACCAACGGAAACACCACGTTTGCACTGAGCACCCGCACCGCCATCGCCGGCGTCAGCGCGCAGCCGCGCTACCTCATCGAATACAAAGGCATCACCGGCACCTTCACCCCGGGCCAGTCCTGCGTGGCCAACTTCGTCATCACCGCACGGGCGGTGGGGCTCAACCCCAACTCCACCGTCACCTTGCAGTCGCTCTTCCACCGCCGCTTCGGCAATTGCCAGACCTTGTTAGGTGGTATCAGCTGATTGGGCACAGCCCAAGCCGATGTTCCGCACCATTTTCGACCCGTCCCCCAGGAGACCGTCATGACCACCGCTCCATCTGGTACCGCCATCCCTTCCCAGCCGCCCCGCAGGGGCCGGCGCGCCTGGCGCTGGGCCGCCCCCGCTGCCGTGCTGGCGGCAGGCGGGGTGTACCTGGCCATGGTGCAGGCGCAAAGCGACCAGCCCTACCTGGACCAGCCGGTGGGCTGGACCAGCCGACCCGTGCTGAGCAACAACATCCTCGACTCCGGCAACGAAGTGATTTACCGGCCGGTGTTCAACAAGACCACCGGCCAGGGTTCGCTGTTTGCCAACAGAATCAACGCCTTCGGCATCACCCAGAACACCTCGCCGTGGACCAATGCCGACGCCGGTGTGCTGCTCAAGACACAGACCGACCGGCGCATTTTCACCGCCAACAGCGCGGGACAGGGCATCGCCTTCACCTGGGCCAGCCTCAGCAGCACCCAGCAAGCCGCCCTGGGCAACGCCACCACCGGCCCCCAGGTGCTCAGTTACCTGCGGGGCGATGCCAGCAACGAAGGCACCGGTGCGGGTCAGTTCCGCATCCGGGCCACCCCGCTGGGCAGCATCATGCATTCCACCCTGCTGCGCTGGAACCACGGCAGCGCCGGCCAGCGGCTGTATGTAGGGGCCAACGACGGCATGCTGCACGCCTTTGACGCCGCCACCGGCCGCGAGCTGTTCGCCTACATACCCTCCATGCTGATACCGCGCCTGTCGGTACTGGCCCAGCCCACCTACAGACCGCAAGCCTATGTCAACGGCCCCTTGAACATCAGCAACTTCAAGGACGGCGACACCATCCGCACACTGCTGGTGGGCGGTCTGGGCAACGGTGGCCGGGGACTTTTTATGCTGGACGTGTCGGCCGCCAGTTTCGCTTCGGAAGCAGCAGCCGCCAGCACCCTGAAGTGGGAAATCTCGCCGGCCACCCCCTCGTTTGCCAATCTGGGTTACACCTATGCCATGCCCCAGCTGGCTTGGCTGGAGAACAACACCCTGGCGGTGGTGGTGGGCAACGGCTACCGCTCAGACTCGGGCAAGGCCACGCTGTATGTCATCAACGCCCTCACCGGCGCCCTGATCCGGGAAATCGACACCGGGGTGGGCAACAGCGCCAGCCGCAACGGCCTCTCAAGCCCCACGGTGGTCGACACCGACCGCGACGGCAAGGCTGACACCGCCTACGCCGGCGACCTGCAAGGCAATATGTGGAAGTTCAACCTCAGCGGGGGAGCAGCGACCCGGCTGTTCACCCCGTCCACCCCCGCCCAGGCCCAGGCGATCACCACCGCGCCAGCGGTGCGCGGCCACCCCATCGAGGGGCAGTTGGTCATCTTTGGCACCGGCCAGACGCTGGTTGAAGGCGACTTGCGCGACACCAGCGTGCACGCGGTGTACGGCCTCTGGGACGGTGCGCCGAGCACCAACCAAACCCTGCTGGAGCAAACGGTCAGCGAAGTGACCGTGGGGGGCAAGCGCTGGCGCACCACCACCAACAACCCCATCAACTGGGACAACGCCGACCAGACACGCCACAAGGGCTGGAAGCTGAGCCTGCCGGCGGGCGAGCGGGTGGTGGGCGAGTCGCCCTATATTTCCCAGAACCGTTTCGTGTTTGTCTCCATGAACCCGACCACCCCCAGTGGGACGAACACCGGGCCGGGTGAAAACTGGCTGACACAGGTCAGTGTGTTCAACGGCGGCAGCCCCAATGCGTCCATTTTCGACGTCAACAGCGACGGCCTGATCAACAGCGGCGACCTGCAAAACGACAAAGTGGTCAACGGCCACTACCTGGCCGACGGTGTGGTGTCGCAACCGGTGCTGACCGACCTCGCCAAACTCAGCCGCACGCTCTACAACTACAACCCCGAAATTGCGCTCACCGCCACCCCGGGCGGCACCACCACCGAGACGGTCACCGAAACCGTCCAGGAAACCGTGACACAAACCGTGGTGGACACCCAGGTCAGCAGCACCCCGCCGCTGACCACACCGGGTGGTGTGTCCAACGGACACTTTGACGTGGACATTTACTACAAAGGTAAAAGTCAAAAACACGTCCACGAGTACGACGACAAGTACAACGTGGTGGGGGTGAACTTCCTCAACCCCAGCGAGACGGCTTTCCGTGCCAGCAACGCGTTCAGCAATGGCACGCAGTTCAAGGTGCTGGTGGTCAACCAGTACCTCAACCCGGCCTCGATGTTGCGGGTGGGCTCTGCCGGTTATGTGCGGGTGAAAGACTTCCAGGGCCAGGCCTCGGCCACCAACTCCGGCTTTGTGAGCGGTCTGCCGGTCTTCCGCCTGTCCAACATGGGGAGCTTTGTCTGGGCACTGCCGGTTGATGCCTTCCAAAGCAAGGACTGGTGGGGCGACGGCGGGGTGCGCGCCGGCCTGATGCCCACCCAGACCGGCTGTGTGAAGGACGGCTTCAACAGCACGCCCGGCCGCAACGGCGAAATCTACAACGGTTCGCTGACCCTGCAAATGATCAAGCCGGAAACCCCGGCCTCGGCGCTGGAACTGAACTACCCGGCGGGCGGGCCCAAGTACGGCTGGCGCGTCAAGGCCGCCCAACGCGGCAGCTATGTGCTCGGCGAGTACACCATGTTCTGGCACCACCCCAACGGGCGCTGCTACAACCAGAGCGGCTGGGTGCCCAACCCGCCGCAAGACCGCAGCGGCGGCGGCGGTGGCAGCCCACCCCGCGGCTCGGGCGACCCCACCGGCACCGTCAACCCGACGGTGGACGGGCCGGTCACCGTGGTCGACACCCGGGTCACCGTCAACGGCAATGTGACCACCACGGTGGTGACCTACTCCAACGGCGCCACCCAGACCACCACGCAGACAAGCCGCGAGGTGACCACCACCGTGCCCAAAACGGTGACCCGGATCGTGGAAACCGAGGTACCGGGCGTCACGAAGTGGACCTACCGCAATGGGGAGGAGGTCACGCCCCCCCGCTGCGTCGGAGGCATTAACTTCCTCACCCAGCAGCCGTGCTGCGAAGGCGACGACTGCACTTGCACCGGTACCCCACAAGAGTGCTGCGAAAAGCGCCTGGGCGTGGGCCAGTGCAATGAGGGCTTCCCCAACGGCCGCTTCAGCTGGCGTGAACTGCGGTCGAGCAACTGACACCCGCCATGACAGAGCTTGCACCGCGCCGCGCGCAGCCGGGTTTCACCTTGATCGAGGTGATGATCACGGTGGCCATCGTCGGCATCCTGGCGGCCATTGCGCTGCCCTCGTACCGGGAGCACGTGGCCCGCTCCCGCCGGGTGGACGCCCAGGCCACCCTGATGGAAGCGGCCCAGTTCATGGAGCGTTACTACACCCAGAACGGGCGCTACACCGGCGCTGCTCTGCCGGCGGGCTTGCAGGTCTCGCCCGGCGGCGGAGGCGCGGTGTTCTACAACATCACCCTGCCCACCCTCACCGCCACCACCTACACCTTGCAGGCAGCACCCACCAACGCGCAGACCGGTGACCGCTGCGGCAACTTCACCATCACACAGGCAGGGGTCAGGGGCGTGACGGGGGCCACGGTGGCCGAATGCTGGCGCCGCTGAAGCCGCGCAGGCCCACCCGACCGGACTGCAGCCCATGAAGCGGCGTACCTTTTATGGGGCGGCGGCGGCTGCCGGGCTGGGGGCTGCCGCACTCTGGTGGGCAGGTGCCCGCCTGCCGCAGCCGGCGAGCGATGGGCCGGCGAACAATACGCCGGCCATGGATGGGCCCGAAGGCCGCCAGATCCGCTGGGACGAACTGGCACCGCCGGACGGTTCGCTGCAGCGTTATTTCGGCGCCTTCGACCGCACGGCAGTGACCGACTGGGCCGAAGACGACCCGCGGGCGCTGGCCATTTTGAGTCGGCTCAAGGCACTGTCGCGGCAAATGCCGACCCTGCCCGCCTGGGAAGGGCGGACGGTCGCCCTGCCCGGCTTTGCGGTGCTGTACGGCGACGACCAGCTGCTGCTCGACCGCTTCTTTCTGGCCCCCTACCAGGGCGCCTGCGTGCACAAGCCGCCGCCCCCGGGCAACCAGCTGGTGCGTGTGCACATGGCGCAACCCATGCCCTTGCTGCACGCGGCTTACCCCCTGCTCATGCGCGGGCGCCTGCGGCTGCAAGACACCGACCACCCGCAAGCCTTCTCGCGCTATGCGCTGGTGGACGCCAGCTACGAACATTTCGATGAACTGCAACACCCCACCTGGCTACCGGCCTACCCGCTGCTCTGAACCGGCATGGTGACGCCCGCCGACCCCCACCCCGGGCCGGCCGCCCTGGCGCAAGCGCTGGCACTGGCCGAACACGCGCTGCGCCTGAGCCAGCCCAACCCGCGTGTCGGCTGTGTCATCACCACCGCCGACGGCCGCACCATTGGCCAGGGCCACACCCAGCAAGCGGGCGGCCCGCATGCCGAGGTGGTGGCGCTGCGCGATGCGCAGGCGTGCGGGCACTCGGTCCAGGGAGCCACCGCGTTCGTCACCCTGGAGCCTTGCTCGCACCACGGCCGCACCCCGCCGTGCTGCGATGCGCTGGTGGCTGCCGGCATTGCGCGGGTGGTGGTGGCCACGCTGGACCCCAACCCGCTGGTGGCCGGGCGCGGCGTGCAGCGGCTGCGGGCAGCAGGCATCGCGGTGGAGGTGCTGCCGGCCGACCATCCGGTCGCCCGGGCGTCGCGCGAACTGAACATGGGCTTTTTCAGCCGCATGCTGCGCGCCACGCCCTGGGTGCGCCTGAAAATGGCGGCCTCGCTGGACGGCGTCACCGCCCTGCCCAATGGCAGCAGCCAGTGGATCACCGGCGAGGCGGCGCGCACCGACGGCCACGCCTGGCGCGCGCGGGCTTGCGCGGTGCTCACCGGCATTGGCACCGTGCTCGAAGACGACCCCATGCTCGATGTGCGCGGGGTGGACACGCCGCGCCAGCCCCACCTGGTGGTGGTGGACAGCCGGCTGGAGACGCCGCTGGACGCCCGCCTGTTGGGCCCGCCGGCCCAGGGTCTGTCGCGGCAGATCCTGATCTACACCGCCAGCGCAGACGCCGCCCGCAGCGCCGCCCTGCAGGCCCGGGGGGCCACGGTCATCCACTGCCCGGGCCAGCGCCCGGGCACCGAAGCCAAGGTGGACCTGCCGGCCCTGCTGCAAGACCTGGCCCGGCGCGAGGTGAACGAGCTGCATGTGGAGGCGGGCCACAAACTCAATGGCTCGTTCCTGCGCGAGGGCCTGGTGGACGAATGCCTGCTCTACCTGGCGCCCACCCTGCTCGGCCAGGGCAGCGGCATGGCCCACTGGGGCCCGCTGCAGCGGCTGAGCGACGGCCTGCCGCTGCACTGGCACAGCGTGGACCGGGTGGGCGCTGACCTGCGCATCCAGGCCCGGGTGCAAGGACGCGACGCCTTCCTGCACCGCTGAACGGCCCCCCAACAACGCCACAAAGCCAACCGGTGCGCCGCGCAGGCGCGCCCCATGACCGTGACCGGCCACACACCGACAAGCCCAAACCGGTCCGAACAGGCCCAAACCGGCACGGATGGGCACAGACGAGACAGCGTGCAGACGACCAAGGCAGTGCCCATGCAACCGCCGCCTGGCCCTGGCGCCCAGCCCGCAGCCCAAACCCTGCGAAAATACACCGATGTTTACCGGCATCATCACCGGCGTGGGGCGCATCGCCGCCCTCCACGCCCTCGGCAGTTCTTTGGACCACGGCAAGCGCCTGACGATCGAGGCGCCGCCAGGCTACCTCGACGACGTGGGCCTGGGTGACAGCATCGCACTCAACGGCGCCTGCATGACCGTGACCACGCTGGACCCGCCACAGCGCCAGTTCACCATCGACATTTCCGCCGAATCGCTGGCCCGCACCACCGGGCTGGACCGCGTCGGCCAGCGCATCAACCTGGAAAAAGCCCTGCGCGCCAGCGACCGGCTGGGCGGCCACATCGTCTCCGGCCATGTGGACGGCATCGGCAGGGTGACGGTGTTCGAGCGGGTGGGCGAGAGCTGGCAGCTGTGCGTGCTGGCGCAGCCCGAACTGGGCAAGTACCTGGCCTACAAGGGCTCGGTCACCGTCAACGGTGTGAGCCTGACGGTCAACCGGGTGGCCGACAGTGCTGACGGCTGCACCTTCAGCATCAACCTCATTCCCCACACCGTCGAACACACCGCCCTCGGCCAGTTGCAGGCGGGCCATGCGGTGAATCTGGAAATCGACACCGTGGCCCGCTATGTGGAGCGCATGCTGGCCAACAACCCCCAACAGGACAAGACATGAGCACCCCCCCAAACCCGGCCCTGGCGGCCATTGCGCCGGTGCAAGACATCGTCGCCGACCTGCGCGCCGGTCGCATGGTGATCCTGGTCGACGAAGAAGACCGCGAAAACGAGGGCGACCTGGTGCTGGCGGCCGACCATGTGACGCCCGAAGCGATCAATTTCATGGCGCGCTTTGGCCGTGGCCTGATCTGCCTGACCCTCACCCGCGAGCGCTGCGAGCACCTGCAGCTGCCGCCCATGGTGCCGCGCAACGGCACCAAAATGGGCACCGCGTTCACCGTCTCCATTGAGGCGGCCGAGGGTGTGACCACCGGCATTTCGGCCGCTGACCGGGCGCGCACGGTGCAGGTGGCCGTGGCGCACAACGCCCGTGCCGAAGACCTGGTGCAGCCCGGCCATGTGTTCCCGCTGCAGGCGGTGGACGGTGGGGTGCTGATGCGCGCCGGCCACACCGAGGCCGGCTGCGACCTGGCGGCCATGGCTGGCTGCACGCCGGCGGCGGTGATCTGCGAGATCATGAAAGACGACGGCACCATGGCCCGCCTGCCCGACCTGCAGGCCTTTGCCGCCGAACACGGCTTGAAGATCGGCACCATCGCCGACCTGATCGAATACCGCAGCCGCACCGAAAGCCTGGTGCAGCGGGTGGGTTCGCGGCCGCTGAACACCGCCTTTGGCACCTTCACCGCCCACGCCTTTCGCGACCTGCCCAGCGGCGCCGTGCACCTGGCCCTGGTCAAAGGCCAATGGACGCCCGAGCAGAGCGTGGCGGTGCGGGTGCACGAGCCGCTGTCGGTGCTCGATGCGCTGGAAGTGGGCCGCGCCATGCACAGCTGGAGCCTCGAAGCCAGCCTGCGCCACATCCACGACGCGGGTGCCGGTGTGGCCGTGCTGCTCAACTGCGGCGAAAGCGCCGGGCAGTTGCTGGCGCAGTTCGAAGGCACGGCCCGCTCGGCCCAGGCGCCCGAACGCGGCCGCATGGACCTGCGCACCTACGGCGTGGGCGCGCAAATCCTGCGCGAATGCGGCGTGCAACGCATGCAGTTGATGGGCCAGCCGCGGCGCATGCCCAGCATGACCGGCTACGGTCTGGAAATCACCGGTTTCATCGGCCGCCCCGCCTGAGCGCCGCACAGCGCAGGCGCCACACATCCTCTTCACTCTCTCCGAAAGATCCCACCATGTTTGGTGCAGACAAAGGCAGCAGCCCACAGCTGGACGGCAAAAAGCTGTCGATTGGCATCGTGCAGGCCCGTTTCAACGAAGGCATCACCCAAGCGCTCTACGAGGCCTGCCAGGCCGAGCTGCTGGCGCTGGGCGTGCTCGACAAGCACATCCGCCACGTCACCGTGCCCGGCGCACTGGAAGTGCCCATCGCGCTGCAGGCCATGGCCGAACAGGACGACTTTGACGCCCTGATCGCGCTGGGCTGCATCATCCGCGGCGAGACCTACCACTTCGAGCTGGTGGCCAACGAAGCGGCCGCCGGCATCACCCGGGTGGCGCTGGACACCCACACCCCGATTGCCAACGCCATCCTGACCACCGAAAACCTGTCGCAGGCGGTGGCCCGCCAGCACGAAAAGGGCCGCGACGCGGCGCGCGTGGCGGTGGAGATGGCGCAGTTGCTCGCCCACATCAGCTGACCATGAACACCAGCCCCCCCAAGCCCCGCAAGGCGGCCGACAAGTCGGCCCGCACCCGTGCACGCGAGTTCGCGCTGCAAGCCCTCTACCAGCACCTGGTGGGCCGCAACGAAGCCGCCGACATCGACGCCTTCACCCGCGACCTGACCGGCTTTCACAAAGCCGACAGCGTGCACTTCGACGCGCTGCTGCACGGCTGTGTGGCGCAGGCCGCAGCACTCGACGCCCTCATCACCCCCCGGCTGGACCGGCCGCTGGCCGAGATTTCGCCGGTCGAGCGGGCGGTGATGTGGATCGGCGCCTACGAATTGCAGCACTGCCCCGACGTGCCCTGGCGGGTGGTGCTCAATGAAACCATCGAGCTGGCCAAGGCCTTTGGTGGCACCGATGGACACAAATACGTCAACGGCGTGCTGCACCCACTGGCCGCGCAGTTGCGCCCGCTGGAAGTGGCCGCCTCGCCGGCCGCCGGCCGCCGGGCCGCCACCCCGCCCGCTGCGGCCTGACCACCGCCCACCCGGCATGCGAATCGCCCAGCGCGCCCAGCGCATCGAACCCTTTTACGTCATGGAACTGGCCAAAGCGGCCAGTGAACAGGCCGCGCGGGCGCAGCCCGGCCAGCGGTCCATGATCCGGCTCAACATTGGCGAGCCGGATTTCACCGCGCCGCCCCTGGTGCAGGCGGCGGCCGAGCGCGCCATTCGCGACGGCCGCAGCCAGTACACCGACGCCACCGGCCTGCCGGCGCTGCGCGAAGCCATCAGCGGCTGGTACGCCAGCCGCTTCGGCCTGACCATCGACCCGGCGCGCATCGTCGTCACCGCGGGCGCATCGGCCGCGCTGCAACTGGCCTGCCTGGCGCTTATCGAGGCGGGCGACGAGGTGCTCATGCCCGACCCCAGCTACCCCTGCAACCGCCAGTTCGTGCAGGCGGCCGAGGGCCAGGCGGTGCTGATCCCGTCGGGCCCGGTCGAGCGCTTCCAGCTCAGCGCTGCGCAGGTGGAACAAGCCTGGGGCCCGGCTACCCGCGGCGTGCTGCTGGCCTCACCGTCCAACCCCACCGGCACCAGCATTGCGCGCGACGAGCTGGCGCGCATCGCCCACTTCGTGCGCGAGCGCGGCGGCATCACCCTGGTGGACGAGATTTACTTGGGGCTGAGCTACGAAGAAGCCTACGGCCACAGCGCACTGGGCCTGCCCGACGGGCTGGGTGACGAGGTCATCAGCATCAACAGCTTCAGCAAATACTTCAACATGACCGGCTGGCGCCTGGGCTGGCTGGTGCTACCACCGGCGCTGGTGCCGGTGGTGGAACGGCTGGCGCAAAACCTGTTCATTTGCGCCAGCACCATCGCCCAACACGCGGCGCTGGCCTGCTTCGAACCCGAGAGCCTGGCCGAGTACGAACGCCGCCGGGCGCAGTTCAAGCAGCGGCGCGACTGGTTTATCCCCGAACTCAACCGCCTGGGCCTGACCGTGCCGGTGATGCCCGACGGCGCCTTCTACGCCTGGGCCGACGTGCGCGGCCTGTGCCAGCGCTGGGGCCTACCGCTGCACGGCCCGAACGGCACCCCCGGCGGCAGCTGGACGCTGGCCTTCGAGCTGATGCGGCGCTGCCAGATCGCCGCCACGCCCGGACGCGACTTTGGCCATGCCGATCCGCAGCACTGGCTGCGCTTTTCCACCGCCAACGCCCTGCCCCAACTGCAGGAAGCCGTGGCCCGCATCGAGGCAGCGCTGTGACCAGGCAGGCCCCCGATGCAGCAACCGCCCCGGGTAGCAGCGACCCGCGCAGCGGTGGAGCGTGGGGGCACGGTTACGCCGCCGGGCCGCCCCAAGGCGGAACAGCCCCCCCGGGGGGCAGCGACCCGCGCAGCGGTGGAGCGTGGGGGTCAACCTTCCACTGGGACATCCGCGTCTATTGGGAAGACACCGACGCGGGCGGCATTGTGTTTTATGCCAACTACCTGAAGTTTTTTGAACGCGCACGCACCGAATGGCTGCGCCAGCTCGGGCTGGGCCAGCAGGCACTGCGCGAGCACAGCGGCGGGCAGTTTGTGGTGAGCGACTGTGCGCTGCGCTACCGCCGCAGTGCGCGGCTCGATGACCTGCTGGTGATCACCGCCACGCCGGTGGAGTTGGGCCGGGCTTCGCTGACGATCGCCCAACAGGCGCTGCTCAAACCGCAACGGGCGGGCGATGCGCCGGAACTGTTGTGCGAAGGCAGCATCCGTATCGGATGGGTGGATGCGCTCACCCTCCAGCCCCGCCGCCTGCCGGCACAGGTGCTGCAGCGGCTGCACAGCGCACCCACCGCCCCACCTGCCCACAGAACAAACGAACCATGAACGCTCCGGAATTGTCGATTGTCCAGCTGTTGCTGCATGCCACCTGGGTGGTCCAGGCGGTGGTGGCGCTGCTGTTGCTGATGTCGCTGACCAGTTGGACGGTGATTTTCCGCAAGCTGCTGGCGCTGCGCCATGTGCGCGCCCGCAACGACGACTTTGAACGCCAGTTCTGGTCGGGCGGCCCGCTGCAGGAGCTCTACACCGCCGCCACCCAGAACGCCGCGCAGGGCGGGCCGACCGAGCGCATTTTTGCCAGTGGCATGTGCGAATACCAGAAGCTGCGCGAGCGCCGCATCACCGACCCCGGCGCCCTGCTCGACGGTGCGCGCCGCGCCATGCGGGCGAGCTTTCAGCGCGAACTCGATGTGCTGGAGTCGAACCTGTCGTTCCTGGGCACCGTGGGCTCGGTGGCGCCCTATGTGGGCCTGTTCGGCACGGTCTGGGGCATCATGCATGCCTTCACCGGCCTGGCTTCGCTGGCCCAGGTGACCCTGGCCACCGTGGCCCCCGGCATTGCCGAAGCGCTGGTGGCCACCGCCATCAGCCTGTTTGCCGCCATACCGGCGGTGGTGGCTTACAACCGCTTCGCGCACGACATCGACCGCGTGGCCAATGGCATGGAAACCTTCATGGAAGAGTTCTCCAACATTTTGCAGCGCAACGTGGCCGCCCACACCAGCGCCACCGCAGGCTGAACGCGCATGGCCAAACTCGCCGCCCGCGGCCGGGGCCGCCGCACCATCAACGAGATCAACATGGTGCCCTTCATCGACGTGATGCTGGTGCTGCTGATCATCTTCATGGTCACCGCGCCGCTGATCACGCCCAGCCAGATCGCGCTGCCCAGTGTGGGGCAGGCCGAGCGCCAGCCGGAGCGTTTCATCCAGGTGATCGTGCGCGCCGACGAAGGGCTGCGGGTGCGCGAAGGCAACAGCCGTGTGGAAGGCCCGCCAGTGCCACTGGCGCAACTGGCGGCGCGGGTGCGGCAGTTGCAAACCGGCGACGATGCCGCCCGGGTGCCGGTGCTCATCAGCGCCGACCGACAGGTGAAGTACGAGACCGTGGTGCAGGTGCTGGACACCTTGCAGCGCGCCGGCATCCGCCGCGTGGGCCTGTCGGTGCAGGCCACCCGCTGACCCACGCCGCCCGGCCATGCCGCACCGCCCAGCCCTGACCCACCCGCCCGACCACCTGCGCCTGGCACCGCCGCGCGAGGATCGCTGGTCAGCCCCGGTGGGACTGGCGCTGCTGGTGCACGGGCTGTTGCTGCTCGCGCTCACCTGGGGTGTGAACTGGACGCGGGAAACCGACACCCCGGTGTTTGAAGCCGAGCTGTGGTCGAGCCTACCGGTGCAGGCAGCACCCCGTGCCGCCGCGCCCCCTGCGCCTCCCCCGCTGGCGCCCGCCCCGGCCAGACCCGAAAACCGCCCGCCACCGCCGCGCCCGGCGGTGGCCGCCCCCCCACCGGGCCCGAGCGCGGCCGACATCGCCACCCAGCGGGCGAATCAGCAAGCCGAGCGCAGCCAGCGTGCCGAGCAGGCCGCGCGAGAGAAAGCCCGTGCCGAAAAAGCAGCGGCCGAGAAAAAGGCGGCGGAACAGAAAGCTGCGGAACGGGCCGCAGAGCAGGCAGCGGCGCAGAAAAAGGCGGCAGAAATAAAAGCGGCAGAAACAAAGGCCGCCGAGAAGAGGGCCGCTGAGAAGAAGGCTGCTGAACAGCGCCTGGCGCAACAAAAAGCCGCCGAGCAGCGAGCCGCCGAACGCCAGCGCGAGCAGGAACGGGCCGAGGCGGCGGCCAGCGAGCGGCAGCGGCAGGACAACATTCGCCGCATGCTGGGCCAGGCCGGGGCCAGCGGGGGGCCGCAGGCCAGCGGCACGGCGGCACGGTCCAGCGGTCCGTCACCCAGCTACGGCGGCCTGGTGGCGGCGCGCATCAAACCCAATGTGGTGTTCACCGATGCGGTGGCCGGCAACCCGCGCGCCGAGGTGGAGGTGCGCACCCAGCCCGACGGCACCATCGTCAGCCGGCGGCTGGTCAAGAGCAGCGGCCATGCCGCCTGGGACGAGGCGGTGCTCAAGGCCATTGACCGCACCGCCACCCTGCCCCGCGACACCGATGGCCGGGTGCCGGCGCTGCTGATCATCGGGCTGCGGCCGCAGGACTGACCGGCGGGGCCCGCCAGACGCCGGGCGCCTGAGCCGCAGCGCAGACGCTCAATCGGCTCCATCGAACACGATGTCGGCCTGCCGCCCGTGGGCCTGTGCTGCCCAGCGGGCCAGCGCCGCGTCGGTGGGAAAGAACAGCGCCCGGTCGTCCAGTTGCAGCTCGCACTGCGCGCGCGGGCCTTGCCACGCCAGCCGCACCGGCAGGCCGCGCACCCATTCGCCTTGCTCGGTCACCTCGCGCCGGGGCGGAAATTCGCGCACCAGTTGCGCCACCGCGGGCGGGCTGTCGTGCGCCACCGCCACCCGCAGGAACTTGCCAAAACGGCAGCGGGCCGCCGGCAAGTCCCAGATCTGCTGGACTTTGAGCCGCAGCCCGCCCGAGAACCGGTCGGGCTGGGCCAGCGCCTGTACCACCAGCAGTTCGTCGTCTTGCAGCAGCGCGCGGTGTTGCACGATCAGTTGCTCGTCGGCGCTGACTTCGAGCACCGCGCTTTTGTCATCGAGTTTGAAAAAGGCCAGCTTGCCGCGCTGGCCGTTGATGACCCGAAAGTCCGACACGATGCCCGCCAGGATGACCGGGTCGCGGCTGTCCCTCACATCGGCCAGCGGGGTACGGGCAAAACGCCGCACCTCGCGCTCGACTTCGTCGAACAGATGGCCGGAAAAATAAAAGCCGATGGCGGTTTTTTCGTGGCTCAGACGCTCCTTCACACCCCAGGGCGTCACGGCCACCAGGTCAGGCGCCTGGGTGGACGAGCCATGGTCGTCGCCGCCGAGCATGTCGAACAGGCCGCCCTGGTGGGCGTTGGCCTGCTGGGTGGCGGCGTATTCAAAAGCCACGTCGATGGAGGCCAGCAGCTCGGCCCGGTTGAGGTGCAGGCTGTCGAAGGCGCCGGCCTTGATCAGCGCCTCCACCGTGCGTTTGTTGATGCGCTGGCGGTCCACCCGCAGGCAGAAGTTGAACAGGCTGGTGAACGGTCCCTTTTCGTCGCCATTGGGGCCTTCGCCACGGCCTTCGCGGGCAGCGACGATGGCCTCGATGGCGGACTGGCCGGTGCCTTTGACGGCGCCCAGGCCGTAGCGGATGACCTTGTCGGTGACCGGCTCGAAGCGGTAGAAACCGCGGTTCACATCGGGCGCCTCGAAGCTCAGGCCCATCTTCAGCGCGTCTTCCCACAACACCTTGAGCTTGTCGGTGTTGTCCATTTCCACCGTCATGTTGGCGCAGAAGAACTCGGCCGTGTAATGCACCTTGAGCCAGGCGGTGTGGTACGCCAGCAGGGAATAGGCAGCGGCGTGCGACTTGTTGAAGCCATAGCCGGCGAACTTCTCCATCAGGTCAAAGACCTCGTCGGCTTTCTCCTGGCTGATGCCTTTCTCGGCCGCGCCCTTGCGGAAGATGACGCGGTGTTCGGCCATTTCCTCGGGCTTCTTCTTGCCCATGGCCCGGCGCAGCATGTCGGCGCCGCCCAGGCTGTAGCCGCCGAGCACCTGGGCGGTCTGCATCACCTGCTCTTGGTAGACCATGATGCCGTAGGTCTCGGCCAGCACGGGTTCGACCAGCGGGTGCGGGTACTCCACCACCTCCCGCCCGTGCTTGCGCGCGACGAAGCTGGGGATCAGGTCCATCGGGCCCGGGCGGTACAGCGCGTTCAGGGCGATCAGGTCTTCCAGCCGCGAAGGTTTGGCATCGCGCAGCATGCCCTGCATGCCGCGGCTTTCAAACTGGAACACCGCCTCGGTCATGCCCCTGGAAAACAGCGCATACACCTTGGGGTCGTCCAGCGGCACATCCTCAAAGCGGAAGTGCTCCTGGCCCTTGTGGCGCTGCATGATGAATTCACGCGCGATCTCCAGGATGGTCAGCGTCGCCAGCCCCAGAAAGTCGAACTTCACCAGGCCGATGGCTTCGACGTCGTCCTTGTCGTACTGGCTCACCGCCGACGCGCTGCCCGGCTGCATGTACAGCGGGCAAAAGTCGGTGAGCTTGCCCGGGGCAATCAACACCCCACCGGCGTGCATGCCGATGTTGCGGGTCATGCCTTCGAGCTTTTGCGCCAGTTCGATCAGCGTCTTGACGTCCTCTTCCTTCTCGATGCGCTCGGCCAGGATGGGCTCCATCTCGATGGCGTAGTTGTTCTTGTCGCCCTCCTTCTTGGGTACCGGCGGGTACTGCAGGGTCACACTCATGCCCGGCTTGTTGGGAATGAGCTTGGAGATGCTGTCGCAGAAACCGTACGACAAATCGAGCACCCGGCCCACGTCGCGGATGGCCGCGCGCGCAGCCATGGTGCCGAAGGTGGCGATCTGGCTCACCGCATCCTTGCCGTAACGGTCTTTCACATAGTCGATCACCCGGTCGCGGTTGGCCTGGCAGAAGTCGATGTCGAAGTCGGGCATCGACACCCGTTCGGGGTTCAGGAAACGCTCGAACAGCAGGTTGTATTGCAGCGGATCGAGGTCGGTGATGAGCAGCGCATAGGCCACCAGCGAGCCAGCACCGGAGCCCCGGCCCGGCCCCACCGGGCAGCCGTTTTCCTTCGCCCACTTGATGAAGTCCGACACGATCAGGAAGTAGCCGGGGAAGCCCATCTTGAGGATGGTGCCCAGCTCGAACTCCAGCCGCTCGACATAGCGCGGGCGCTGCTCTTCGCGCCTGGCTTCATCCGGGAACAGGTGCTTCAGGCGCCCTTCCAGCCCCTCGTAAGACACGTGACGGAAATAATCCTCGACCGACATCACCACGCCATCGACCGGCGGAATGGGGAAGTTGGGCAATTGCGGCTTGCCCAGCACCAGGGTCAGGTTGCAGCGCTTGGCGATCTCCAGCGTGTTGGCCACGGCGCTGGGCACATCGGCAAACAGCGCCGCCATCTCGGCCGCGCTTTTGAAATACTGCTCGCGGGTGAAACGGCGCACCCGCCGGTTGTTGGCCAGGATCTCGCCCTCGGCGATGCAGACCCGCGCCTCATGCGCCTCGTAGTCGTCGGGCTGCAGGAACTGCACCGGGTGGGTGGCCACCACCGGCAGGTGCAGGCGCGCGGCCAGTTGCACCGCGGCGGTCACATGGCGTTCGTCATCGTTGCGGCCGGCGCGCTGCAGTTCCAGGTAGAAGCGGTGGGGAAACACCGCCGCCATCTGCAGCGCCACGTGGGCTGCTTTCTGCGGGTCACCGGCCAGCAGGGCCTGGCCCACCGGCCCGGCCTGCGCACCCGAGAGCAGGATCAGGCCAGCATGGAGCTCCTGCAGCCAGTCCCAGCGCACCAGGGCATGGTCGCGCACCACGTTCTGCGTCCAGGCGCGGGCGAGCAGTTCGCTCAGGTTGAGGTAGCCCTGTTTGTCCTGCACCAGCAGGATCACCTTGTGCGGCGGGGGCTGCGGGCCACCAGGCATGGCGCCCGGTGTCTCGTCGGTAAAGCCCTGCAGCATGACCTCGGCGCCGAGCACCGGCTTGAGGCCGGCACCGCGCGCGGCCTTGTAAAACTTGACGCCGCCGAACAGGTTGTTGAGGTCCGAAATACCCAGGGCGGGCTGACCATCCTTGGCGGCTGCGGCCACCACATCGTCGATGCGGTTGGTGCCGTCAACGACGGAAAACTCGGTGTGCAGGCGCAGGTGAATGAACATGCGCCCGATTCTAGGAGCCAGCGCGGCAGGGCGGCATCCAAGCGAAGGGTGGCAAGAGAGCCCCATTCGGGCCTGCCTGTGAGGACTGTGGCGGGTGCCACAGCCAGAAAAACAGGATCAGTCCCTGAGCACCTGCAGCACGTCCGAGCGGAATTCGCGGCTGTAGAGAATGGCCACCACGACGAGGGTGCCCATGACCATGGCCAGGGGCGAGATGAACCAGGCCAGCAGGGCAAAGGAAAAGTAGTAGGCGCGCAGTCCGTCGTTGAAGGTTTCGGCTGCAGCGCCCACCAGGGCCGCTGCCCGGTTGGCAAACTTCTGCCGGTCGTGCTCCCCGCTTTGAAACGCCTCCGGCGCCGGCATGGAGCCAATGACCAGCGCCACAAAGGTGTATTGACGCATGCTCCACGAAAAGCGGAAGAAGGCGTAAACGAAGATGGCCACCAGCACCATCACCTTGAACTCGAAGACGATCAGCGTGGTCGCCTGCGCGAACGGGATACCGCTCATCAGCTCAGAGGCTTTCTCGGTGGTGCCCAGCAGGGCGAACAGGCCGCCGATGACCAGGATCGAGGTGGAGGAGAAAAAAGCCGGCGTGTTCGACAGCGTCTGGGTGATCAGGCCGTCGAGCATGCGCGGGTCGCGCGCGGTGGCCTGCAGCATCCAGTAGCCGCGGTAGCGGTTGGTGGTGCTCAGCAGGGACGACTGGCGCCGCCCCCAGACGCGGGTGAACCAGGCGTAGCCCATCCACAAAGCAAAAAAGCAGACCAGCGCCAGCCAGTCTGCCCAGGGGAGGATGCTCAGGATCTTCATGGGGACCGATGTTAAGTCGACCCCCTGGACCGTGCCAGGCGCGTTCGCGTCAGCCCTTGAACTTCTGCACTGTGGCGGCCACCCGCTCGCCGAACTTGCGGGCGGTGTCCACATCGCCCTGCGGGATCTTGTCGGCACCGGCGTCAGAGGGCGCCTGCACCAGCAGGCCGACCGAGCCGCCGAGGTTGTTCACGTCGTTGCGGGTGGCGGCCAGCTGGTTGGCCGGTGCCATACCCAGGCTGATCCACAGGCCGCCGTGCTGGGCCGCCAGGGTGTTGAGGTAGGCCAGGGTCTGGCCCTTGTCGCCGTTGAGGCTGGCGCTGACCGAGAAGCCGGCGAAGAACTTGTCCTGCCAGGCGCGGGTGAACCAGGCCTTGGACGAGGCGTCGGCGAATTTTTTGAACTGCCAGCTCGGGCCACCCATGTAGGTGGGCGTGCCGAAGACGATGGCATCGGCCGCGGCGAGTTGCTCCCAGCCACCCTCGGGCAGGTTGCCGTCGGCGTCAATGGGCAGCAGTTCGGCGTCGGCGCCGGCGGCCACTTCCTGGGCGATGCGCTGGGTGTGGCCGTAGCCGGAGTGGTAGACAACAACGATCTGGGACATGGTGATTTCTCCTGGGGTTGGAATGAACGGAAACGGAAAAGAAAAACAGGCTCAGGCCGCGAGGTCAAACACCAGCACTTCGGCGTCCTCGCCCTGGCTCAGCTCGAGGCGCGACGCCTCGGCCAGCAGCGCGGCGTCACCGCCCTGCAAGCGCTCGCCGTTGACGGTGAGGGCGCCGCGCACCAGGTGCACATAGGCTTTGCGCGCTGGCGCAATGTCCAGCGTGGCCGCCTCGGCACCGTCAAACAGGCCGGCGTACAGGGTGGCGTCGGCATGCACGCTCACCGAGCCCTCGGCCCCGTCGGGCGAGACCACCCGGCGCAGGCGGCCGCGCTTCTCGGCCTCGGCAAAGGTCTTCTGCTCATAGCCCGGGGCAATGCCGCGCTCGCGCGGCTCGATCCAGATCTGCAGGAAGTGCGTGGTCTGGCCCTGGGCATGGTTGAACTCGCTGTGCATCACACCCGTGCCGGCGCTCATGCGCTGCACGTCGCCGGGCGGCAGGCCTTTGACGTTGCCCATGCTGTCTTTGTGCGCCAGGTTGCCTTGCAATACATAGCTGATGATCTCCATGTCGCGGTGGCCATGGTTGCCAAAGCCGGTGCCCGGCGCAATGCGGTCCTCGTTGATCACCCGCAGGTTGCCCCAGCCCATCCAGGCCGGGTCGTAGTAGCCAGCAAACGAAAAGGAGTGAAAACTCTTGAGCCAGCCGTGGTCGGCATAGCCGCGTTCCTGGGAGCGTCGAATCTGCATCATGGTGGGTCTCCGGTGAGCATTGGCCATACAGGCCAGCGTGGAGCCCATTGTGGGCAGGGCACGGTCGTTGCAGGGGGCAGGGGTTTGATGGCATCATTCAATCAAATTGAATGAAAACCCGCAGAACAGCAAGGATTTCCACATGCCCACACCTCCCCAGCGCGCCGCCCTGTCGCCGGAAAACCTGGGCCTGGTGGAGGCGGTGGCGCGCCTGGGCAGCATGGCGGCAGCGGCCCGCGAGCTGGGCATGGTGCCCAGCGCCCTGACCTACCGGGTGCGTCAGATCGAGGATGCGCTGGACGTGCTGCTGTTCGACCGCAGCGCCCGCCGCGCCCAGCTCACACCCGCGGGCGCCGAGCTGCTGCGGGCTGGCCAGTACCTGCTGGGCGAGCTGGACGCCGTGGCCCAGCGGGTCAAGCGGGTGGCCACCGGCTGGGAACCGCAGTTCACCATCGCGGCCGACGCGATCATCGCCCGCGCCACCCTGTTCGAACTGTGTGAGGCGTTCTACGCCGAAGGCGCGCCCACCCGCCTGAAACTGCGCGCCGAAACCCTGACCGGCACCCAGGAAGCGCTGCACAGCGGCCAGGCCGACCTGGCGCTGGGCATCGCCAGCGACCTGATGCACCCGGCCGACGTGCAGACGGCCCCGCTGGGCACGCTGGAATTCGTCTTTGCGGTGGCGCCGCACCACCCGCTGGCCGGGGTTGAGCACAAGCTCGGCGAGAACGACCGCCGCGCCCACCGCGCGGTGGCGGTGGCCGACAGCACCCAGCGCGGCCGTGGCGCCACCCACAACATCGCCCCCGGGCAGGACGTGTTCACCGTGCCGACCATGCAGCACAAGCTCGAAGCCCAGTTGCGCGGCATGGGCGCCGGCTTCCTGCCGCTGCCGCTGGCCCAGCCTTACATCGACGCCGGGCGGCTGGTGGTCAAAGACGTGGAGCAGCCCGATCGCACCATCCGCCTGACCTATGCCTGGCACCATCCGCGCAACAGCCGCGACACCGGCCGCGCGCTGCGCTGGTGGCTCGACCGGCTGCAGCACACGACCACCCGCCACGCGCTGCTGCACAACCACCACCAGAGTTGACACCGGCGCCGCAACGGCCGGCGGCGCACTGCTACAGTGTCCGCACATCCACCCGCACCTGCACCGCCACGGAAAGCGCCATGACCTCAAAGAAGAAGCCCAAAGCCACCGCAGCCCCGTCGTCCTGTCTGCACGTTGCCGTCATCGGCGCGGGCATGGCCGGCGTGGCCGCCGCCCGCACCCTGCTGCAGGCGGGCCACCGCGTCACCCTGCTGGAGAAAAGCCGTGGCTTTGGTGGCCGCATGGCCACCCGGCGCACCGAATTTGGCGGCTTCGACCACGGCGCCCAGTACTTCACCGTGCGCGACGAGCGTTTTGCCCGTGCCCTGCAAACGGCACCGGCCCAGGTGCGCCCCTGGAGCGTGAGCACGGTGCGGGTGCTCGACGCCTTCGGCCATGTGCTGGCCAGCGCCCCGCCGCCGACCGAACCGCATTTCGTGGCCACGCCGGGCATGAGCGCCCTGGTGCGCCACTGGGCACAGCCGATGGCCGAACCCGAACGCTTCGGCGGCCTGTCCGCCCGGGCCCTGACCAGCCTGCGGGTGACGCAGATCGAACGCGACGCGCTCGACCCGGCGCAATGGCAACTGCGCGTCGAGGACGCCGAGGGCGGCCAGCAGGTGCTCGGCGGTTTCGACCGCGTGGTGCTGGCGATTCCGCACCAGCAGGCGCACGACCTGCTGCTCGCCTCCAGCCTCGCCCCCGCCTGGCGGCAGGCGCTGGCCGGCGTGCAGGTCGCCCCCTGCTGGACGCTGATGGTGGCCTTTCCCAACGCCATGCAGCCGGGGCTGGGCACCCTGGGCCCGCAGTGGAACGCGGCGCGCAGCACCCACCACCGCATCAGCTGGCTGGCGCGCGAGAACAGCAAACCCGGGCGCGAGCGCATCGAGCGCTGGACGGTGCAGGCCAGCCCGGCCTGGTCGGCCAAGCACCTGGAAGACAGCGAGGAGCGCGTCAAGGCCAAGCTGCTCAAGGGCTTTGCCGAGATCACCGGCATCCGCGCCACGCCGCCGCACGCCGTGGTGCACCGCTGGCGCTATGCGCAGACCCAGCAGGCCCTGGGTCAACACTACCTGTACGACGCGGCGCAAGGCATCGGCCTGTGCGGCGACTGGTGCATCGGCCACCGGGTGGAAGACGCTTTCGTCTCCGGGCTCGAATTGGCTCTGGCGATGATCTGACCCCCCTGCGCCGCTGCGCGGCTTCCCCCCAGGGGGACCACACCAGCGGTCTGGCGAAGCCAGTCCCGCGGTGTGTGCTGGCAAAGACACGCGCTCCGCAAACATGCCTTCGCCTGTTTCCCAGCCCTGCTACCGCGGGCGCTTCGCGCCTTCGCCCACCGGCCCGCTGCACGCGGGTTCGCTGGTGGCGGCGCTGGCCAGCTGGCTCGATGCCCGCGCCCATGGCGGCATCTGGCGGGTGCGCATCGAAGACGTGGACACGCCGCGCTGCGTGCCCGGTGCGGACCGCCTCATCCTGCAGCAGCTGGCCACCTGCGGCCTGCACCCCGACGGGCCGGTGGTGTGGCAGTCGCAGCGCGGCGGCCTGTACCAGCAGGCACTGGAGCGGCTGATCACCGACGGCCACGCCTACCCTTGCGCCTGCTCGCGCAAGGACATTGAAGCCGCCCTGACCGCCCGGGGCCTGGGCCGCGAGCGGCACCAGGCGGCTGTCTACCCCGGCAGCTGCCGGCCCGAACGCGGTGGCCTGCGCGGACGCGAGCCACGGGCCTGGCGCTTTCGGGTGCCCGATACGAACGCCCTGGTGCAGTGGACCGACCAGCGCCTGGGGCCGCAGACGCAGGACGTGGCCGCGGCGGTGGGCGACTTTGTGCTGCGCCGGGCCGACGGCCTGTGGGCCTACCAGCTGGCGGTGGTGGTGGACGACGGCGCGCAGGGCATCACCCACGTGGTGCGCGGCGAGGACCTGAGCGACAACACGCCGCGCCAGATCCTGCTGCAGCGCGCGCTGGGCCTGCCCACCCCGCAGTACCGCCACACGCCGCTGGTGCTCGGCCCCAACGGCGAGAAGCTGAGCAAACAGAACGGCGCACGGGCGCTGGACCTGGCCGATCCGCTGGCGGCGCTCCAGCAGGCCGCGTCGGTGCTGGGCCTGCCACCGGCCAGCGGACCGGTGGCGGATGCGCTGGCGATCTGGACAGCGGCCTGGGCTTCTACAATCGCCACCCCGCACCGCACCCGCGCGCACGCCGCCCCGCCATGACCGACCCCCGCCACGCCGCCCCCCGCGAACAGCCGCCCGAAGGCACCCACCTGCGCCAGATCAAGAGCTACGTGCTGCGGGCCGGCCGCATGGGCTCGGGGCAGCAGCGCGCGTTCGAGCAATTCGGTCCGCGCTTCCTGCTGGCCTACGACGCCGCCCAGCGGCTCGACCCGGTGAAGGCTTTCGGTCGCAGCGCACCGCTGATCATGGAAATCGGTTTCGGCATGGGCGGCGCCACGGCACACATTGCGCAGGTGCGGCCCAACGACAACTTCCTCTGCTGCGAGGTGCACGAACCCGGCGTGGGTGCGCTGCTCAAGCTGTGCGGCGAGCACGGCATCGGCAACATCCGCATCTTGCAGCACGACGCGGTCGAGGTGCTGGACCACATGCTGCCCGAGCAAAGCCTGGATGGCGTGCACATCTTCTTCCCCGACCCCTGGCACAAGGCCCGCCACCACAAGCGCCGGCTGATCCAGCCGCCCTTCGTCAACCGGCTGGCACGCCACCTCAAGCCCGGCGGCTACCTGCACCTGGCCACCGACTGGCAGCCCTACGCCGAACAGATGCTGGAGGTGCTGTCGGCCGAACCGCTGCTGGCCAACACGGCGCCAGCCGGCGGGGACGGCTACGCGCCCAAGCCCGGCTACCGGCCGCTGACCAAGTTCGAGAACCGCGGCCTCCAGCTCGGCCACGGCGTGTGGGACCTGGTGTTCCGCCGCCTCTGATGCCGGCTGGCGCTGCGCCGGCGCCGTTTGTACCATGTCCCGCCCGCCCCGCCACCCGCTGATTCCCCTGCGCGACGGGCTCAGCGCCAGCTGCGTGGCCCTGCCGCAGCCGCCGGCCGGCACCCGGCCATGGCCCCGGGTGCTGGACTTTCTTGCGCAGCGCCTGCCCCGGCTGAGCCCGGACGAATGGGCCCAGCGCCTGGCGCGCGGTGAGGTGCTGGACGAAGCCGGCCAACCCCTGCCGCCCGAAGCCCCCTACCGCGGTGGCACCCGGCTGTACTACTGGCGCACGCTGGACGACGAACCGGCGGTGCCCTTCGAGGAGCGGGTGCTGTTCCAGGACGCGCACCTGGTGGTGGCCGACAAGCCGCACTTCCTGCCGGTCACGCCCGGTGGCCGCTTCGTGCGGCAAACGCTGCTGGTGCGCCTGAAACAGCGGCTGGGTCTGCCCGACCTGAGCCCGGTGCACCGCATCGACCGCGAGACCGCCGGGCTGGTGGTGTTCAGCGTGCGCCCGCAGGACCGCGGCGCCTACCAGGCCCTGTTCCGCGAGCGCACGGTGGCCAAGGTGTACCAGGCCATCGCACCGGCCAGTGATGCGCACCGCTTCCCGCTGGTGCGGCACAGCTGCATCGAGGAAGACGCGAACACCTTCTTTCGCACCTGCGAAATGCCCGGTACGCCCAACAGCGAAACCACCATCGACGCCGTGGAACGCCGTGGCGCCTGGGCGCGCTACCGGCTCGCGCCCGTCACCGGCAAACGCCACCAGCTGCGGGTGCACATGGCCGCACTGGGCCTGCCGATCGCGGGCGACCAGTTCTACCCGCGCGTGCAGCGCGGACCCGATGAAGCGGAGGATTTTGCGAACCCGCTGCGGCTGCTGGCGTGGGGCATCGCCTTCGCCGATCCAGTCACGGGAGAAGCGCGGCGGTTCGAGAGCGGGCTGAGCCTCGATTGGCCGAGCCCGTAACCGAGCTCCAGCACAGGTCAGGTGCCCACGGAACCGCCCGCCGGGCCGCCCGGCACGCCCCCTGGGGGGCTGAGGGCTGCGGCTCCAAGTCTGCCTGCGCAGACTTGGACAGCCCGAAGCGACACCGACTCCGACGGTGGCGCGGCCTGCAAGGCACGCCGAAGGCGGCGCGGGGGGGTTAAACCCGCTCGGCCACCCAGCCCCGCACCGACGCCAGCGCCTGGGGCAGGCCCGAAGCGTCGGTGCCACCGGCCATGGCCATGTCGGGCTTGCCGCCGCCCTTGCCGCCCACCTGCTGGGCCACAAAGTTCACCAGTTCACCGGCCTTGACCTTGCCCACACTGTCGGCGGTCACCCCGGCGGCCAGCTGCACCTTGCCGCCGTCCACCGCGGCCAGCACGATGGCGGCGGTCTTGAGCTTGTCTTTGAGCTTGTCCAGGGTCTCGCGCAGGGCCTTGGCGTCGGCGCCGGCCAGCGTGGCCGCCAGCACCCGGATCGAACCGTTCGTGCCCTTGACCTCCACGGCCTGGTTCACCAGCTCGTCGCCCTGGGCCGAGGCGAGGCGGCTCTTGAGCGCGTTCATCTCTTTTTCCAGCTCGCGCATCTGCTCCAGCAGCGCGCTCACCCGGGCGGGCACCTCAACCGGCGCCACCTTGAGCGTGCCGGCCACGCCGCCCAGCGTGTCTTCCATGCCCTGCACATAGCGCAGCGCGGCGAGGCCGGTGGTGGCCTCCACCCGGCGCACACCGGCGGCCACGCCGCCTTCGGCGGTGATGGTGAAGAAGCCAATATCGCCCGTGGCCTTGACGTGGGTGCCGCCGCAGAGCTCGCGGCTGCTGCCAATGTCCAGCACGCGCACGGTGTCGCCGTACTTTTCGCCAAACAGCATCATGGCGCCGGTGGCCTTGGCCGACTCGATGTCCATCACCCGCGCCTGGGTCGGCGCGTTGGCCACGATCTCGGCATTCACCCGGCGCTCGATCTCGCGGATCTGCTCGTCGGTGACCGGCGCGTTGTGGGTGAAGTCAAAACGGGTCTTGTCGGCATCGACCAGCGAGCCCTTTTGCTGCACATGGGCGCCCAGCACCTCGCGCAGCGCCTTGTGCATCAGGTGGGTGACCGAGTGGTTGCGCATGGTGGCGGCGCGCTGGTCGAGATTGACCGATGCGGTGACCGTGTCGCCCACGGCCAGCGTGCCCTGCTCCACCGCCCCGTGGTGGCCGAACACGTCGGCCTTGATCTTTTGGGTGTCGCCCACGGCGAACCGGGCCGAGCCGCTGGTGATGAGGCCTTCGTCACCCACCTGGCCGCCGCTTTCGGCGTAGAACGGGGTGGTGTCCAGCACCACCACGCCTGGCTGGCCCGCCTTGAGTTCGGCCACCGGCGTGCCGTCCAGGTACAGGGCCACCACCTTGGCCTGGGCGTCCAGCCGGTCGTAGCCGACGAAGGTGTTGCCCGCGCCGCTGTACTCCAGCGCCTTGTCCATCTTGAACTTGCCCGCCGCGCGGCCCTTGGCCTTCTGCGCTTCCATGGCAGCGTGGAAACCGGCTTCGTCCACCGATACACCGCGCTCGCGGCAAACGTCGTTGGTCAGGTCCAGCGGAAAGCCGTAGGTGTCGTGCAGCTTGAAGGCCACATCACCCGGCAGCACCTTTTCACCGCCGGCCAAGGCCGCGTCGAGGATTTCCATGCCGTTGGCCAGCGTCTCATAAAAGCGCTCTTCCTCGGCCTTGAGCACCTCGGTGATGCGCTGCGCCTGCGCAGCCATGTTGGGATAGGCCTCGCCCATCATCTTCACCAGGTCGGGCACCAGCTTGTGGAAGAACGGGGTCTTCTGGCCCAGCTTGTAGCCGTGGCGGATGGCGCGGCGGATGATGCGGCGCTGCACATAGCCACGGCCTTCGTTGCTGGGGATCACGCCGTCGCTGATGAGGAACGCGGTGGCGCGGATGTGGTCGGCGATCACCTTGAGCGACGGGTTGCTCAGGTCGGTGGTACCGGTCTCGCGGGCAGCGGCCTTGATCAGCACATCGAAGATGTCGATCTCGTAGTTGCTGTGCACATGCTGCAGGATGGCGGCCAGGCGCTCCAGGCCCATGCCGGTGTCCACGCAGGGGGCGGGCAGCGGGGTGACCGAGCCGTCCTCCTTCATGTCGAACTGCATGAACACGTTGTTCCAGATCTCGATGAAGCGGTCGCCATCTTCGTCGGGGCTGCCCGGCGGGCCGCCGGGGATTTCGGGGCCGTGGTCGTAGAAGATTTCTGAACAGGGGCCACACGGCCCGGTGTCGGCCATCATCCAGAAGTTGTCGCTCTTGTAGCGGCCGCCCTTGTTGTCGCCGATGCGGATCACCCGCTCGGGCGGCAGGCCGATCTCTTTGGTCCAGATGTCGTAGGCCTCATCGTCTTCGGCATAGACCGTGGCCAGCAGCTTGTCCTTGGGCAGCTGGTAGACCTCGGTCAGCAGTTCCCAGGCCCATTTCAGGCTTTCGCGCTTGAAGTAGTCACCAAACGACCAGTTGCCCAGCATCTCGAAGAAGGTGTGGTGGCGGGCGGTGTAGCCCACGTTTTCCAGGTCGTTGTGCTTGCCGCCGGCGCGCAGGCAGGCCTGGACGGACGCGGCGCGCACATAGTTGCGCTTGTCGGTGCCCAGGAACACGTCCTTGAACTGGACCATGCCCGAGTTGGTGAACATCAGCGTCGGGTCGTTGCCCGGCACCAGCGGGCTGGACGCCACCACGGTGTGGCCCTTGGAGGCGAAGAAGTCCAGGAAGGACTTGCGGATGTCGGCAACAGAGATCGGTCGGGTCATGGTGTGGGTGGGTTGGGCGGTGAAGGGCCGGCCAGCCGCCGGCCGGCAAAACGTGTATTTTCGCAAACTGGCCAGCCCCGCCGCCAGCCACCGCTGCACAAAAGCCGGCCGGGGCCGGTTTGTCACCGGTTGGACCGTGGCAGTATGCGTGCCGTGGCATGCTTGCGGCGAGCGCTGGCTGCACCGGCCGGACGGCTGGCACATGCCTTCAGGCATGGCCCGGGCGTCCTGATCGGCGCTTCTTGTTCAACTGCCCCGTCTGCCAGACCCCAACACCCCCACAGGAGACTCCCATGGACATGAAAACTTCCCCGCTGGCCCTGCTCAAAGACCCCAGCCTGCTCAAGACCGACGGCCTGATCAATGGCCAGTGGGTCCAGGGCGCCAGCCGCTTTGACGTGCTCGACCCGGCCACCGGCCTGAAACTGGCCGACGTGGCCAACCTCGGGCCGGCCGATGCCGAGCGGGCCATTGCGGCCGCGAACGCGGCCTGGGGCCCCTGGCGCAACAAGACCGCCAAGGAGCGCAGCATCATCCTGCGCAAGTGGTTTGACCTGCTGATGGCCCACCAGGACGACCTGGGCCGGCTGATGACCGCCGAGCAGGGCAAGCCCCTGCCCGAAGCCAAGGGTGAGGTGGCCTACGGCGCCAGCTTCGTCGAGTGGTTCGCCGAAGAGGCCAAGCGCGTCAACGGCGAGACCCTGCCGCAGTTTGACAACAACCGCCGCCTGATGGTGCTCAAGCAGCCCATCGGCGTCTGCGCCGCCATCACGCCCTGGAACTTCCCGCTGGCCATGATCACCCGCAAGGTCGCGCCCGCGCTGGCCGCCGGCTGCCCGGTGGTCATCAAACCAGCCGAGCTGACGCCACTGACCGCCCTGGCCGCCGCCGAACTGGCGATCCGCGCCGGCATTCCGGCCGGTGTGCTCAACATCCTGACCGCCGACAGCGCCAACTCGATTGCGATTGGCAAAGTGCTGTGCGCCAGCGACGTGGTGCGCCACATCAGCTTCACAGGCTCCACCGAAGTCGGCCGCATCCTGATGGCGCAGAGCGCGCCCACGGTCAAGAAAATGTCGCTGGAGCTGGGCGGCAACGCACCCTTCATCGTGTTTGACGACGCCGACATCGACTCTGCCGTGGAAGGTGCTTTCGCCAGCAAGTACCGCAATGCGGGCCAGACCTGCGTCTGCTCCAACCGCATCTATGTGCAGGAAGGGGTGTACGAGGCCTTCGTCGAGAAATTCGCCGCCAAAGTCAAAACCGCCAAGGTCGGCAACGGCTTTGAAGACGGGGTGAACCAGGGCCCGCTGATCGAGGAAGCCGCGCTGGAGAAGGTGCAGCGCCATGTGGAGGACGCGGTGGCCAAGGGCGCCCGGGTGCTGGCCGGCGGCAAGCGCCTGCCGGGCCAGTTCTTCGAGCCCACCGTGGTGGCCGATGCCACGGCCGACATGCTCTGCGCCCGCGAGGAAACCTTCGGCCCCTTCGCGCCGGTGTTCAAGTTCAAGACCGAGCAGGAAGCCGTCGACGCCGCCAACAACACCGAATTCGGCCTGGCCAGCTACTTCTACAGCCGCGACATCGGCCGCATCACCCGCGTGACCGAGGCGCTGGAATACGGCATGGTGGGGGTCAACGTCGGCATCCTGGCCACCGAACACGTGCCCTTCGGCGGCGTCAAGCAGTCGGGCCTGGGCCGCGAGGGCAGCCACCACGGCATGGACGACTATGTCGAAATCAAATACGTCTGCATCGGCGACGTGCTGAAGTGAACGCCTTGCGCCTGCTCACTGTGCTGCTGCTGAGCCTTTGGCTCGGTGGCTGTGCGGCGCTGCTCCATGCCGACCCGCCGCGGGTGAACCTGGTCGGGCTCGAACCCCTGCCCGGCCAGGGCCTGGAACTGCGCATGCTGGTCAAGCTGCGCGTCACCAACCCCAATGACAGCGCCATCGATTACGACGGCATCGCCCTGGACATGGACGTGCAGGGGCAGGCGTTTGCCAGCGGTGTGAGCGACGCCAAGGGCAGCATCCCGCGCTTTGGCGAAGCGGTGCTGACGGTGCCGGTGACCATCTCGGCCATCGCCGTGCTGCGGCAGGCCGCAGGGCTGGCCCGGGGCCAGCCGAAACAGCTCACGTTCGCGCTCAGCGGCAAGCTCGCCAGCGCCAGCAGCATGGGTGCCGTGCGCTTTCGCTCGGAAGGCGACTTCAAGGTACCCGACGGCCTGGCGCCCTGAGCCACCACCGCCGCCGCCAGCGGGCGAATGCGCTGGCGCTGGCGCTGGTATCATTTCCAAGCTCGCGGGTGTAGTTCAATGGTAGAACGGCAGCTTCCCAAGCTTCATACGAGGGTTCGATTCCCTTCACCCGCTCCATTTCACGTAAGTCGTTGATTTATAACGACTTTCACCTGGAATCGGATCAGCAAACTCACACCTGATACTCACACAGGTGCTGAAGTTTTAGGCAGTTGGAGCCTCCAACATGCCCATCCACATGCCACGCCTCATCAGGGACTCCAAGTCAGGGGTCTACTTCTTCAGGGTGGTTCTTCCTCGTTCTGTATCAGGGTCTCAGCAGAGGTCTGTTTATCTTTCACTCAAAACGCGTGAAAATAAACTGGCACGAGCTAAAGCTGCTGTACTGAATTTGCGAGTTGAAATGACAAAGCCTGACCTTGACTTTGACGGTCTCCGTAAATTAATTGCGTATTCCACGCCATGGCGGACACGATTCCACGCTGATGGCGGACAGTGTTCCAGCGGGATGGCGGACACGATTCCACGCTGATGGCGGACAGCATTCCAAACTGATGGCGGACACCT
>Ga0075157_10000488_pt1 | contig 31828 bp, 30 predicted proteins | sample JI81BgreenDNA_FD_70967 | JGI IMG/M metagenome (GOLD analysis project Ga0075157, IMG submission 70967) | Wastewater effluent complex algal communities from Wisconsin, to seasonally profile nutrient transformation and Carbon sequestration -... | ecosystem: Engineered > WWTP > Effluent > Algae...
CACCCCGATGCTCTATTACGCCGAAGCCGTGCTAGAAGAGGCAGATGGCGGCATTCAGATAACCGGCAGCCATAACCCCGCCAATTACAACGGCTTCAAGATGGTCTTTCAGGGCCGCCCGTTTTTTGGCGCCGACATCCTCAAGCTGGGACAGATGGCGGAGATCGGTTCAGCCGATGCGCAAGGCAATACCGTGGCAGGCGATGCGGTGCTGGTCGATACGCGCGGCTGCCATGTCCATTCCGATGGCATCACCGTCACCGCATCGGGCATCGAGGATCTGATCGTCATCGCCAATGGCAGCCATGTGATAATCGTGCCCAAGGGCCGGTCGCAGGACGTCAAGAAGATCGTGGAGGCGATAAAGGCGCGTAAAGAATGCTGAGCACCGATCCATGCATGGACCGCCAACTTGCACATTATTCTAGAACTATCCCCGGTGCAGGGCCCATCCAAGCCACAACGGAATGGCTGTACTGAGCCTTCAGAACAACGCATAGACACCGCAGCGCGGATAGCATTACGGGCCCAATGACGTCCAAGCCTGGTTTTCCATAGGCTGTAATTATTACACAGGTAAAGAATATGTTACCCAGAGAAGGCGCTGTGACGAGGCATGGCCCAAGCGCCCAGGATACACCGATTGCGCAGCCACGCGCTTAAAGACGTTGACTGGACCAGCCGAGGCGGCGTTATCGGGCAAGCCTGGATCCACTGGATCGGAGGCAAAGGATCGACTATGAGCACCCCGAGTTAGGGGGAAGAGGGGAGAATCTTGACATGGCTAGCCCGGGCAAAATGGGTCCATCGCCAAAAAGTTTGAGCCGGGGATGGAAATAAAAAGACGGGTGCTATTGTGGCGCCGGAGCACGGACTGGTGCTCGACAGTGCGAGCGGGAAATCGGTGCTGGATCATCCTATGACACGAAGTGCAGCCAAGACGGAACCGGCGTCACTCATTTTGCGCCAGCAGCTCAGGACATGTCGAACTTCAACAGCGTATCCGACGCAATCTGAAAGGCAATTGATGATACCCACGCTTCTTGGCTCATGGGATCGCGCCGAGTCTGCACGCTTGTGGCATTCTCATTTCCCGATCAGCCCGAGTGTCAGGTCATCGAGACTTCTGAGTGGTGGAAAATGGCACGTCGTCCTTCGAGATCTCCAAAAATCCTCCGCTTACTGATTTCGAGAATATGCGTCAAATGAGCTCAGGAATTAACAAATGATCAGTCCGAAAATATACGCATTGGCGGACGAAATTTTAAAGCTCGACCGAAACTACAGACGACTTCTCGTCATCTTCACCGATGCGGTACTTTGCGTTTGTGCGGTTCAGGTCTCGTTTTTGCTTCGTATCGGCGAATGGGCACTGCTCGACCCGGCGAGCAGTATCGTTACAATTATAGCGCTGGCGCTATGGGCGCCGATCTATACATATACGGGTACGTATCGCACGATTTTCCGGTTCGCGGGCGTCGGGACGATGGCTGCGCTCATGCGCACCACCATGGCCTTTGCAACTCCCATCATTGTGCTCTTCATGATCTGGACAATTCCCGGGGTACCCCGGACCCTCGGCCTGATCTTGCCCATCATTTTCTTCGCCTTCCTGTGTCTCAGCCGGATTGTGGCACGCTACATCATCATCGACGTCCTGACCCATCGGCATTTCGTAGGTGAACCTCGCCGCGTCCTCGTTTATGGAGCGGGATCATCTGGTCGACAGCTGGTCAGTTCGCTCAAGCACGAGCCCGGAATGCAGGTGGTGGGCTTTGTGGATGACGACCACCGCCTGAATGGCCAGACGCTCGATGATTACACCATCCACAAGCCCAGCGAGCTTCCGCAGCTGATCGAGCGCTACAAGCTCACCGACATCATGCTGGCGATGCCCAGCAACACGAAAGCCAAGAATCGCGAAATCGTCGCAAGCCTGGAAAAATATTGCCTCCATGTACGAACGCTGCCGGGCATTTCGGAGCTTGTCAAAGGCCGGATCACCAGTCAGGACTTACGCGAGATCAACGTCGAGGACCTTCTGGGCCGCGACAGTGTTCCGGCCAATATCCGTCTCATGGGTAAGACGATCGTGGATAAGATCGTGATGGTCACAGGGGCCGGCGGATCAATAGGCAGCGAGTTGTGCCGCAAAATCGTGATGCTCAAGCCACGAGTTTTGGTGCTAGTTGAAATGACCGAATATGCTCTTTATGCCATCGAGCAGGAGCTCACCGAACTGCTCACCCGCAATCCTAGCGACATGCATGTAAGAATTGTCGCAGAACTAGCCAATGTGTCTAATCCCGATCTTGTCGAACGTATGGTCGAGCGCTGGAAGCCCCACACCATCTTCCACGCGGCAGCGTACAAGCATGTTCCGCTGGTTGAGCAAAACCCGATCGGCGGCATCAGCAATAACGTCTTTGGGACCCTGAACGTGGTGCTCGCGGCGGAACGCAAGAAAGTCTCACATTTCATTCTGGTCAGCACTGATAAAGCGGTTCGGCCGACCAACATTATGGGGGCAACCAAGCGGGTCTGTGAACAGATTCTGCAAGCCCGTGCCGCGCTACAAACGGACACGTGCTTTTCGATGGTCCGGTTCGGCAATGTGCTGGGATCGAGCGGCTCGGTTGTTCCACGGTTCGAAAAGCAGATCCGCAATGGGGGACCCGTGACCCTGACGCATCGCGACGTCGTGCGTTATTTCATGACTATTCCAGAAGCCGCCGAATTGGTGATCCAGGCGGGCGCCATGGCCAATGGCGGTGAGGTGTTCGTGCTTGACATGGGCAGCCCGGTCCGAATCAGCGATCTAGCCAGCCGCATGGTGCGCTTGGCTGGCCTGACAGTGCAGGACTCGCAGAATCCCGAGGGCGATATCGAGATCCGGGAGGTGGGATTGCGGCCTGGAGAAAAACTCTACGAGGAGTTGCTGATCGGCGACAATGCCATGCCGACCGAACATTCGAGGATCATGCGCGCCAATGAGGAATTCATGCGTTGGAACGAGCTAAGCGCCACGTTAGCGCGCATGCAGGATGCAATAAATGGTGGACGGCGTAATGAAGCGCTGGCCATTCTACGAACGCTCGTTCCAGAGTATACGCCGCCGGAACATGGAGCAATTCCATTCCGGGAGGCTTTGGTATAGGTAGACATAGGCAGGGGTGTTAAACGAAGGCGCGCCGAGACTGGCTCACGCGAGGAATTCGCAACCTGCTAAAACTAAAATTTGAGCGGCAGGCATATGGAGGCTTGTGATAGTGGCAGCGATTAGGGCTCCGACCGATTACACATAATCCGATTTGCGGCGATTTGCTCGACGATGCAACGACCCGGATCAGGTTCCTCGGCTACCGGTACAGGCGTTGATCTTTGACTGAGGAAGTCGGAGTGATGTGATGGCGTTGACGGCCCCCTGCATCAGCGTAGCAGTGCAATTATGTGGTCGTTGCAGGTCCACATGTGGACGACCTCCGCGGCGCAGGAGCTTTTCGGCATTGATGACCTCGGTCGGGCGCATCCATGTGTTCGGCCGGTTGGCGCAGCACCAAATGGCTGCTGGCCCTGATGAAGTCCGCAGGCTGGCTCCCTAATTACGCCATCACGCTCAAATCACTGTGCCCGCTGGATTTCACCAATTCCCGGCCTGATGGCTTCGGCATGATTACTAAGCTGCCCCAACGCATCCCATCACGCAATTATCGAGTGTCAGAGATATCGTTGTGCGGCCGCGGCGTATTCCTCTTTCCGCGTCATCACGGCCCAGGCAATCGGGGCTGTCTTGTTGGCGAGCGCCTCCGTCGCGATCTTTGCAGGCTTGCATTCGAGCAGGCCCGCCATCCAGGGCTGGCGAGCCGGATTCTTGCGCGTCATTCGCATAAGAGCGGTCGAACCGACGACTAGAAGCCGACTACGATTACCATCGACCTGCATGGTTATTCCGCCGAGCCGCTCTTTTCCGCCCGAGTTGTTCGCTCGAAGTGTGAGCCCAAACCGGGCGCCGAACTGACAGCATAATCGGAACAGAGAAGCGTCGGGCACCGCCGCCGCGACTGCTGAAGTTGTAATCGGCCCAATCCCCGGGATCGTGGCCAACCTGCGGCTCGTCTCGTCTTTGCGGTGCCGATCGAGGATTTGCGCCTCAAGCCTATCGATCTCGCTCGCTAGTGCCCTCAGCTGAGCGGCAATACCATGAAGGGCCGAATGCGCGTGTGCAGGAAACCTGTCCTGCCCATCGTGAAGCGCCTTCAGGGAAGCCACTACGCCGCGGGCGCCCAGACCCGTCACGATCCCGTGCTCAGCTAAGTGGCCGCGAAGCGCGTTGATCAACTTGGTGCGCTGTCTGACCATCAGGTCGCGACTTTTGTGGAGCATCAACACCGCCTGCTGCTCGACCGACTTCACAGCGACAGAGCGCATCTTTAGCCGGGTGACCGCTTCGCAGATCGCTTCGGCATCCGCTGCATCGCTCTTCCCACGCTTCACATACGGCTTTACATAGGCCGGCGGCATAAGGCGCACCTCATGGCCGATCGCCATAAAATCGCGCGCCCAGTGATGCGCCGACCCACATGCTTCCATGCCGACCAGGCAAGGCGGCAACTCAGTGAAGAAGCGGATGACTTCTGCCCTGCACAAGTTGCGCCGGATCACCACTGCGCCATAGGCAGCGATGGCTTGAACCTGAAACACGCTCTTCGCCAGATCCAATCCGACGATGACAATCGTCTGCTCCATGGAACGACTACCAGACATGGATATACAACAACCACATCATTACACAGCTACGCTGGTGCGGAGGTCTTCCACGACATCACGCCAACCTGGATCCGCTCATCAAGACGAAGCTGGTCGTACCTTTCTCCCTTAGCAACACCACCTTGCCAGGTTTCACACTTGTTTCGGGAATTCACGCGTCCGCTTGCACTTGTGCCATCACTCCCGCTACCGCTGCGGAATAGCGTGACATTGTCCCCGCATCGATGGTCGGGTGGATCAGGAGCATGATGCTGGTTTCCCCGAGCAGCCTCGCAACCGGCAGTCGCTCAGCAGGACGCCAGGCGGTCCCGTCGAACGCTTTCTCAAGATAAACTTCGGAGCAGCTACCCTGGTAGGCTGGAAATCCGGCCGCCTCAATCGCCCCCACAATTGCATCGCGGTCCCATCCAGGGGGCAGCCGCTCCGGCCGAAGGTAGGCGTAAAATTTATACTGTCCGTGGCGGCAGGCTTTATTCCCATCACAGCCCGGACAGCTATTGCACCGCAGCATCGGCAACCGCAAAAATCCGGTCGGCCCGGCAAACGGCGTCAAAGCGGCTGTTAGCATCGCCGAGTTCGTCTCCCGCGCCGCCGTCCATTCCGGCATCTTCGTCAATTGGATGCGACCAATCGCCGCCTGCATTTCCAACATCCGCCAATTCGTGCCGATGCTCTCATGCACCCAGCGGAACCCCACGGGATGCGCGCGCTCATAGACTGCTTCCCAACTTTTGCCATGATCTTTGAACGACCACATCCGCGACCAGAGATCGCGGTCATTAACCGTAACCATACCTCCTTCACCGCCGGTGGTCATGATCTTGTCCTGACAGAATGACCATGCACCGATATCGCCAATGCTGCCGACACTGCGGCCCTTGTACCGGGTGCCATGCGCCTGTGCGCAATCTTCAATAACCTTTATCCCTAGCGACTGTGCCAACGTCATAATCGGGTCCATATCAACCGGCCAGCCCGCCAAATGTACCGGAATGATCGCTTTGGTCCGCTCGGTTAGCACAGCGGTGATGGTGGCGGCAGAGATGTTGCCGCTGTCTGCGTCGACATCGGCAAATACCGGAACAGCACCTGCATTCACCACACAACTGACGGAGGCTAGGAAAGTGCGCGGAGTCACCACCACCTCGTCCGCAGCGCTCCCGCCATAGGCCGCGCCGATGCCGAGACCCTGCAAGGCAAGATCGAGCGCTACCGTGCCATTGGCTAGCGCAATGGCATGGTCAGTGCCCACCCATGCGGCAAATTCCCGCTCGAAAGCTCGGCATTCCTGACCGGTCCAGTAATTGACCCGATTGGATCGCATCACTGAAGTAACGGCGGCGACCTCTTCCTCAGTAAAACTTGGCCAGACGGGAAGTGCGGTATTGAGCATGTCAGTCCTTCACCAGGGGGCGGGCAGGATTGCCGATCACGGTTACGCCTGGCGCCACATCTTTCGTCACGACTGCGCCCATGCCGATAACCGCACCCGCGCCAATTGTCAGCGGCTTCTCAGGCGTGCCCTGCCGCAAGATCGCGCCGGTACCGATATATACATAATCGTGAATATGGACATTACCATTACATTTCACACCGGGCGCAAATGTGACAAAATCGCCAATCACGCAATCATGCGCGACATAGCTATAGATGTTAGCGTGAAAATAGCGGCCAATGCTGATGTTGCCGGTCAAGCAGACAAAGGGCTGCAATATACTACCTTCACCCGCTGTCACCTCGTCACCCACAAACACATTTGCCGCGCAGACATCAAATTGGGAAACGCCCACACCACGGCAACGATTTGCCAGCTTCTCACGCACCTTGGCATCGGCAATGGCGATCGTCGCCACGCGGTCATCGGCGGGCAGGCTGCAGAAGTCGGCAAAGGTGACGACCTGATGACCGTTCGACATAGCGGCAGACGGGCTGTCGTCGATGAACACCAATTCCGCGCCTTGGTCAGCGCATTGAACGCGGACAACCGCCATGACTTCACGGCCAAAGCCGCTGGCGCCATAGATCCCGATCAGCTTTGTCATGTCTCTCTCCCGGTAAATCGCGGCATGGTCGCTTCTCCAGGCGCGCTGATTCCATCGCGCCGGACTACTTTTAGAACCGTCAGCACCAGGATGCGGATGTCGAGCCACAGACCTCTGTTATCGACATACCATACGTCGAGCGCGAGCCTTTCGGGCCAACTGATCGCGTTGCGGCCATTGACCTGCGCCCAGCCGGTAATCCCTGGTCGAACATCATTCCGCCGGGCCTGTTCAGGCGTGTAAAGCGAAAGGTAATCCATCAGTAGCGGGCGCGGTCCGACCAGGCTCATGTCGCCGCGCAGGACATTCCACAGCGCAGGCAGCTCATCAACACTGGTCGCCCGCAGCGTGACGCCCAGACGGGTAAGCCGGTCCGCATCGGCGAGCGGCACGCCGCTTGCGTCGTGGGCATCGCGCATAGTGCGGAATTTCAACATCGTAAATGGGTGCCCGCCTAAGCCCGGACGCACTTGCCGAAACAGCACCGGGCGGCCCATGTTGCGCGCAATCAGCACCGCTGCAACCAGCATCACGGGCGACAGCAGTAACAGCCCGATCATAGCACCCACGATGTCGATCAGCCGTTTCATGCGGCACCGGTTCGGGGAACGCGCATTAACGACCTGAACACGGTATCAAAGGTTGCCACCCCATGATCGAGGCTCAAATGGGTATCATAATATCGCCGACCTGCCTCCCCCATCGCAGCCCGCCGTTCTGCTGGCATGTCCGCCAGCGTCTTGATTGCGCTAGCCAACGCTTCGGGCTCTTCGGGCGGGACAACCAATCCGGCCGCCGCAGCTGTGGTGATATCAGCCGCGTCGCCAGCCACGCCCATGATCAAAGGCCGTCCGGCTGCCAAATACGCTTGGGTTTTGGATGGAATCGTGATGGAGAATAGCGGATCATTTCGCAAATGGACGAGCAAGGCGTCTGCCGCCACGAGATAGGCGCCGACCTCGGCCATGGATACCGGCGGCAGAAAATGGACGTTTCTGAGACCCTCATCGCTAGTCCGCGCCCGCAATCGCGGCACTTCCAGCCCGCCGCCAAGCAAGATGACAGCAATGTCAGGCCGGGCGTCCCGCAATAGCGCAGCCGCATCGAGCAAAGTATCTAGCTGTTGCGCACGCCCCATATTGCCAGCGAATAGCAGGCGGAACCGCCCTGGCAAATCAGGCACTGTGCCCGTCGCCGCCGCGCTGCCGATTGCCACCTCATCCGCCCAGTTGGGGATGACACTGATCTTGGCTTCGGGCACGCCGCGCTCAATCAGCAGACGCCGAAAACCGGGAGATAGCACGACAATGTGGCTGACGCGCCGATAAAGCCAACGGCACAGTGCACCAACTAAGCGTAAGATCCGGGCGCTACCGATCATGCCAGTCGCGGCGAGTGTGTCAGGCCACATGTCCTGAACATCGATAACAGTCGGCGTCCGGCGGAACAACTTTGCTCCCACAGCCGCGAGACCCACGGTGAGCGGCGGGTGATAGGCGTAAACAATTTCTGCGCGCCGCGCAGCGAAAGTCAGATATAGCCAAGCTGTCAGAAAAAAGCTGATATAGTTGAGAACCCGGCCAACCGCGCCCGCGTCATGGCTTGGATAGAGCGCTAGTCTGGTGACGGCGATGCCGTCGACTATCGTACGCTGCATCGGGCGGATCTCATATCCGGGATAGACTTTGCCGCCGGGATAGTTGGGAAAGCCTGTAACCACCTCGACATCATAGCCGCGCGCCGCAAGCGCCCGAGCAAACACCAGACCCTTGAAAGTCGGTTCAGGATCAAACCATTGCGTCAGCAGGATAAGCCGCGGGGCCTGACGCCAGCCGTCGGCGGCAGCAGCGGCAACGGTCATGTCAGATCATTCGCCCTTATTCCATCCCAGCCATTGGAAAGCCGCGCTGTTCCGAGCATCAGGTTAACGACGCGTTCCGACGTATTGGTGATGGTATAGTCCGTCGGTACCGGCTGCGACAGGCTGGCGGCAGCACGTTCAGCAAAGCCCGCAGTTGCGGCAGCCACGCCATCGAGGATGGCGGCGGGGATCAAGCCGGTCACAATGATGCAGCCGACATCCATAGCCTCAGGCCGTTCAACGGCGTCACGCGGCGTGATCGCGGGGAAACCCAGCATAGACGCTTCTTCTGCGATGGTTCCACTGTCTGAAATCGCACAATAAGCGTTCATCTGCAGGTGATTGTAATCATGGAAGCCAAATGGTGGCAGATAGCGCACACGCGCATCCATCGTCACACCTTCCAGCCGCGCCAGCCGCAGCCGGGTGCGCGGGTGAGTCGAAACGATGACCGGCTTGTCATAGTGCTTCGCCAGTGTGTTCAGAGTTTCCACCAATGACGTCAGGCGCGCTGAATTATCGACATTCTCCTCGCGGTGCAGCGAAACGATGAAATAGCCGCGCGCAGCCACATCGAGGCGCGCCAAAATATCCGAAGCATCGATCTGACCGCGATAATGATCCAGCACTTCGCGCATCGGTGAACCGGTCAGATAGATCCGCCGGTGTGACAATCCTTCGCCCAACAGATGCCGACGGGCATGCTCAGTGTAGACGAGGTTGAAGTCAGCGATATGATCGACCAGCTTCCGGTTGGTCTCCTCCGGCACGTTGCGATCAAAAGAGCGGTTACCGGCCTCCATATGATAGACCGGGATCTTCATTCGGCGCGCGATGATGGCGGCAATCGCGCTGTTGGTGTCCCCTAGCACTAGCACAGCATCGGGTCGTTCAGACGCGATAACCCGCTCGCTCTCTGCCAGGATTTTGCCAAGCGTTTGCCCCAGCGTACCACCGCCGCAACCCAAATAATGGTCGGGTGCCCGGAGGCCGAGATCGTCGAAGAATACTTGGTTCAGAGCCGGATCATAATTCTGTCCGGTGTGGACCAAGACATGGTTGGTGAACCGGTCTAACCGCGCCATCGTCCGCGACAAACGGATGATCTCTGGGCGTGTGCCGAGAATGGTCATGACCTTGAGGCTGGCGGACATTGTGATGTTGATCCTAAAGAGGGGCAGCAAATGTATCTGGTCGGACCGGATCGAACAGTTCGTTTGCCCAAAGCATGACCACCAGTTCAGTGTCACCGATATTGGTGATGTCGTGCGTCCAGCCCGGAACGGTATCGACGATTTCGGCTGCACTTCCCTGCGTTACCAGTTCATAGGTTTCACCACTCATCATATGGCGAAATTTGAAACGGGCGGTGCCGCTGATGACCAGGAACTTCTCGGTCTTGCTGTGATGATAATGGCCGCCACGGGTTATGCCAGGGTGGGCGGTGAAATAAGAAAATTGTCCGCAGTTCGGCGTCCGCAACATCTCCACGAAAGTACCGCGCATATCGCTGTGCATGGTCAGCGGGTAGCGGAAATCTGCAGGCGGCAGATAACTGACATAGGTGGAGTAGAGCGCCCGGGTAAGGCCAGTACCAACATGGTCAGTGACTATTGTCTCTCGCATCGCGCGAAATCCCCGGATCGCGTCCGCAACCGCGCCGACCGTTGTACTATACACCGGCGCAACTAAGGCAAACCCGTCGGAGTCCAGCTTCGGTTCAGCACCATCAATTATTGCTTGGAAGGCGGCTAGGACATCATCGACATAAACCAGCGACAAAGCCGCCGCGGGATCGTGAACGGTGATCGGCAGGTCGCGACCGATATTGTAGCAAAAGGTCGCAACGGCCGAGTTGTAATTGGGCCGCGCCCATTTGCCGAACACGTTAGGCAGCCGAAACAGATGCACCGGAAAGCCACCTTTAGCGCCAGCCGCACGCAACGCTTCTTCCGCGGCGCGCTTGCTCAGACCATAAGGATTATCGAGCGCAGCCTGCGTCGAAGACGCATAGATTACCGGAATGGCGCGCCCGCTTGCCAGTACAGCTTCTCCGAGCAAAGCACTCAAATCCAGATTGCCGGACGTGAAGTTAGCAGGGTCATCAGTACGGTTGACGCCCGCCAAATGAATTACGGCGTCAACGTTCGCGACCAAGTCAGGCAGGGCTGATGGATCATCGCGGCGCGTGAACCCATGGACGACGGCGTCCGCGCGCGGCGCGAGCGCCAAGCGCAAATTCTGGCCCACAAAGCCATCAGCGCCGGTTATGAGGACGCGTAAACTCATCCTTCCGCCACCGCCGCTTCGCCACGGGCGATCCGTACCATGAAGTCAAGCTTGCCAAGCAATGCCCGCATCCCTTCTACATCAAGCTGCTCCGTATTGTGGGAACCATATTCGTCGCCGTGCAAGGCTGCTGTTATGCGCGCCTCACCCTCTTCGATGAACTTGGCGTAGTTCAGGTCACGCGCATCGGGAGGCACCCGGAAATAATCGCCCATGTCGACCGCACAAGCACGCTCTTCACGGCTCAACAGCGATTCATAGAGCTTTTCGCCGTGACGCGATCCGATGATGCTGATCGGATGGTCGGGCTTGCCCATCATAGTTACCATGGCCTCTGCGAGCACCGCAATGGAGGCAGCGGGGGATTTCTGGACGAAAATATCCCCGTTGGTGCCATGTTCAAACGCAAACAGGACCAGATCAACCGCGTCGTCCAATGTCATCATGAAGCGCGTCATTTCGGGGTCGGTGATCGTGATTGGCTGGCCGGCGCGCACCTGGTCCACGAAGAGCGGGATGACCGACCCGCGCGACGCCATCACATTGCCATATCGCGTACCACAAATGGTCGTTCCAGAGCCGTCCAGGCCGCGGCTCATGGCCACCATCACCTTTTCCATCATCGCCTTTGAAATGCCCATGGCGTTGATGGGATAGACTGCCTTGTCAGTACTGAGGCAAACGACGCGCGACACGCCGGCATCGATCGCCGTAGCGAGCACATTTTCGGTGCCCATGACATTTGTGCGCACCGCCTGCATCGGATAAAATTCACATGATGGCACCTGCTTCAGCGCTGCAGCATGGAAAACAAAGTCTACCCCGCGCATGACGTTGGCCACACTGCGCATGTCGCGTACATCACCAATGTGAAAGCTGATCCCGGGGTTGTTGAACCGCTTGCGCATATCGTCCTGCTTCTTTTCGTCGCGGGAAAAGATGCGGATCTCCTTAAGCCCCTGATCGAGAAAGCGTCGCAGCACGGCATTGCCGAACGAGCCAGTCCCACCGGTGATCAGCAGAGTCTTGTTGTCAAACATGGTCGTTATTGTCCCTGAATCCATAACGGAGGCGCGGGTTGGCGGACGCGCTGCCAATTGTCCAGACTCTTGCGCAGGCCAATGATCGAGGTCATCAACGCCATCGCTCCCCACATGGTCGTCGATTGGATCAACGTTCCCGAGAACTGCGCTGAGAGCAGCTGCTGCAGTGCAATCAGAGCCATCCAGGCGTAGAGAGGGAGTTCGCGTATGACTACGAACGCAGCATAGACCATTGCCACAACACCGATGACGAAGGCGACGCCTCCGGCAAACCCGGTCGCCATGAACGCCTCGATAACGACGTTGTGGGGATACCCGCCAAAGGTCGGATCCTCTAGTCCGGCGCCGAACAGCGGATTGTCGAGGAAAAGATTCCACGCCGAACTGTACAAATCAAGTCGCCCAATGGTGCTAACCTCCTCGAACTGCGATTGTTCGAACAGGCGCGCGTAGATGGCCGTGCCGCTCATGGCGTCGATCAGGTTGACGATTGGAACAAAGCCGATAGCCCCCAGAAACAACATCACGAGGAGGATGAACCGCGACCGCAGCCGCGAGGCGACTAAGGCGAACAGCGCAACAAATAGGAACGCGACCAGCGGCCCACGCGAATTGGCGACCAGCGCGACATAGGTGCCGACGAGGATGCCAAAGCCGACCGGCCAGTTGCGCAGCAAACCGACCTTGTCTGGGCGAAGAAACAGCTGCCAAAGGCCCATCAGCACCAGCTGGACGCCGAGATGTCCCAACGAAATTGGATTGAGCGCCTCAATTCTCCCACGACCGGTGTCTTGAAGAATGCCCTCTTCGTTCTGCAACGATGTGCCGATGCTCGGAATGATCAGCAATGCGGCCAATAGTGTCATATAAAAAGTCCAGCGGAACAGATCTTGGGCTAGTTCGTCCGAATAGATTATCCGCGATAAAGCGAGCATCGGGATGAGCGAGCCACCAATGCTCCACACCCAGTATGTGTATGGTTCATAGTAAAGGAGATAACCAGAGTAATAGGTGTCGATTGCCATCCGGATAAGGAAGAGCATCCAGAATATCAACACTGGAATCGATAGCAGCAGCAACAGCGGCGAAGGTCGCGAAAGCGGCGTACGTCGCGTCAGCGGCACCATCAGCAGGATGCCCAAACACGCCGCCGCTGTCAGTCCACGCATCGCAATCGACAGCGGCGTCGACAGCAGCCCGGTCAGCTGTGCGATTGCCGCAACCAGCGGGTAACCAGCGAACATCGTAGATACCGCGACGATTTGGCAGTAACGGATCCAGGGCGAGATGACATGGTTGTTCATCACAGGGGCGACAGCACTTCCACCAAGGCAACAGTGCGTGCCGCCATGCAGCGCGTGTTATACGTCTTTTCGGCGCGCTCAAGCGCTGATTGCGACCAGCAGTCGAGCATGGCTTCATCAGCAAGCGCGCGATCTATGGTGCTTGCAAGATCGTCTGCATCGTCGCGCCCGAAGGCCAACCCCGTTACGCCATCGGCAAAAGCCGCGATTTCAGGATTGTTGGCACGGCGATCATGGTTAACGATCGCGGGAAGGCCATGCCCCATCGCGTGGATGAGGCTCAGCCCGAGGCGGCCGGGATAGACGAACAGCCGACACCGCCCGGCGACCTCGGCTATCCGTTCCTCGTCGACGGTCGGCGCATGCCAATCAATCCGCGACGTGATGCCCAGCTGCTCAGCCGCGGCGATCAATGATGACTTTTCCTCACCATCGCCAATGACGTGAAGGTGTACATCGGCAAGCACTGCCGTCGCAAGCGCTTCGAACAGCAGTCCGAGTTGCGCCTTTGCCGTCGTCCGACCGATGAACAGCAGCTCGCGGCCACGCTCGGCGGCACGATAAGCGCGGCGGGCGGCGATGATGGGTTCAATGGCGAGGCCATTGTTGATTGCCGAAACTGGCCGCCGGTCGCCCCTGCCCATCCCCGCACGATATTCCTGCACTTCAAGATCAGTGTAGAACAACACAGCATGAGCAATCCGCATCATCGCCATGCGCACGGCGAATCGCCACGGCTTGCTAGATTCGCTCCAATAATGACCGAACCAGATGGTGCGGGCACCCTTCAGCCGCGCCCGCACCGCCAGCACCAGGGTCGACAGCACACGTGGCCCGCCACTCAGGATCAAAATGTCGCCACGCTCAAGCGAGAGACCGATGACACCCGGCTGCCATTCTAGGCGCCCGCCTAGCAATGGCCGTGCCGCTCCGACCATGCTCGCCCAAGGCGGTGGCGGCGCATCGCTGGTTAAAACGCCAAGATCGCTGCGCGAATAGTGCAGGCGAAAGCGTCCACCCCAATGCGCCGCCAGCCGCGCGAAATAGTCATGGCGATAGGCAGGCAGGGCGGGCTGACAGAAAATGATGCGCGGCTCGGCGGTCATGCCGTGATCTCACAGGGATGCGTCGTCTGCGCGACGGTAGAAAAGAAATCGTCGCGCCACTGGCGCAGCCGCACCGACAGGTCACCAGCTGGCGGGGTGGGCGCGACAGCAAGCTCTAGCAATTGGTCGGCGGCCCGCGCCGGATCGTCGTCGAGGCGCACGCTGCCGATCTGGAGCATGTCGTCATAATGCGTCACGATGGCCGCGCTGCCGCGCAGCACGGCGCGACGGCCCCATTGGATGGCTCGACCGAAGATGCCCGACGCCTGATCATAGCCGTGCTCATAGCGACACCATATCAGATCACTGATCGCATAAAGAGTTGCGAGTTCAGGATCGCTTGCCCATCGTCCCCACCAGCAGCCACCATGCTCGTCGATGTAGCGCGCGCTCTCTATGCAATCGGTAGTCGCCTGGGCCGCAACAAGAATATAGTAACGCTGGGTGAGCAAAGGCCGGGCGCGCACCATGTCGGCGAGAAAGTTCATGCCCTTCGCGGCAGTCATCGTCCCGAGCACGGCCAGGATCAGGCGGCCCGCCGCTGCGGCGCGGATACGGTCCGCCACCTCGGCATCAGCGACCGGGGGCGCTTCAAATACATCCCAGATCTGTGGGTCATGAACTTCGTGCGAGGCCACTTGCTCCAGTCCGGGTTGCGCGGCAAAAGGAAGAAGCGACAATGTCGACACCAGCGGAATTGCTCGCAGCAGTCGGAACGGCACCCGTTTCAGGCGGCCGCGGAATGTGCGGTTGAGGCAATATTGCGGGCGCATGAAAATGCCTGCGGTTCGCTGACCGATTAAGGCCCGCGCAAGCGAGACCAGCACGAAGCCCGGTACATCGTCGTCGAGCGTTCCAAAGAACACGCTTTCTGCGGCGACAAGTTCGCGAAACTTCGCAAAGCCGATGCGGCCCACCGAAGGACTTAATCCAAGCCGCTCCCCGAACAGGTCGAGATAGGGCTGCTTGTGCCCTTCGGTGTCGGTGACATGGATGAAGCGAGCAGGCCGGTTGTAAGTCGAAGCGGTCATCGGGAAGCGAAACCATTGAAGGGAAACGGCGATGGCCGCAATCGCGTGCTGCATTGCCTCAAGTGCAGCCAAGATGCAAGCCTGTCAGCCGAGGCGTGCCGCCACCGCAAACGTCGCCGCGCATGCGCCAACGATCAGCAGAACGGCGAGACCAAGGCCGCGCGCTTGTCCGCGCAAGGCCTCGCCAAGCGCGAAGTGCCGCGAGTTGCCGATGATCGTGATTGCGGCGCTGATCGTCAGTCCTGCTGCGACGCCGGCAACGATAGTGAGCGCGGGCGCATCGCCGACGAGCAGGGCGACCGCGAGAATCGACGCGCCGATTGCTGCATGCGCGAGAATGTTCCAGCGCAATACGCCTTGAGCTTGCGCAAGCAGATACCAGACTACACCGAGCACGTTCATGCTCCAGCCCAGAGCAAGCAGCGCGTTCATCGCAAGCAACTCGGCCGAGACATCGCCAAGGATGACCAGCGACAGCAGCGGCGCGCCGCTGCCGGACAATAGCGCCACGGCTAGGGCGGCAAGCGAGATCAGCCGTTGCGCCCGATTAAGCATGGCGATGCTGACGGGGGAGGTGGCCTCAGCCGACGCCGCGAAGACCGGAATTAACGGCATCGTCGCGCTGATGACTAGGCTGCGCAGCTGAACGGCTAGACGTGCAGCAAGCTCGTAAAGGCCGACCGCGGAAGTGCCGCCAGCAGAATTGATGCAATAGCGCGCGAGCGGCTCGAGCAGCAAGCCAAGCGCGCCGACAAGATTCAGGCGCAACGCATAGCTGGTGGTCGCACGGAATATCGTCGCCTCCCATCGCCAGGGCAGCCAGCCGAGCCCCGCAATCGTGCGGCGCAGGATTACCCACCCGCCAGCGATGACAATCCCCTGCTGGACGAGCAGCCCCAGCGGCAATCCAGCGATGCCGAGTCTCGGGATAGCAAGCCAACTGACGATCAGCCCCGCGACCGCCGCTGCTGAGACGAGAATTGCCCGCACATCGGCGCGCATCAGGCCGTCAATGGATGTAGTGATGCCCAGCGCAAGGGGATTAACCAGCATCAGCGCGGAGACCCAGAAAACAAGCGTCCGGGCCTCGCCGAGTTCATGCGGTCCGACCAGTAACGGCAGGGCCCACGGGGCAATCAGCAGGAGCGCGGCCAGTATCACGCTGTTGATCGCCATGCCGGTCAGCAGGACGGTGTGCAGCAATTCAGCGCGCTCCAATTGCGGAAATTCGACGTCATGGCGCGCCACGAAGCGTGCGAGAGCCGAAACGCCGCTGATGTCGAAGGTCCCGGCGACGCCTGCAAAGATCATCAGCAGCGACCAAAGGCCGAGCGCAGCAATGCCTTCCTGCGCGATCAGCACGCGATAGGAAAGGAACACGCAGACCATAACGACCAGCGCCTGCATCATTGCCAACGCGGCGTTGCGGCCGAGCCCGCGCTCCATGACCCGGGCAAGCAGCGGCTTCATGCCTGAGCAAGTGCCTTATGGAGGTCGAACCAATACATCAGCCGAGGGGCGCTGCGAGCCGGTCGCGGTGGAACAGCACGGCGTCGATCTGCTGCAATCGGTAGCTGCGCGGGTCGCGATAGGCGATGCCGATGTCGATCAGTTCGAACCCGTCGGCAAGCAGAGGGGCAAGAATGTCTAAAGCGAGCGTCTGCCCATCGTACAGCTCAGTCAGCGACAATTCAATTACCAGCCCGGCAACGCGGCGCAGCGTTTCGCTAGCGCCCGCGAGCACCTTGGCTTCGCCGCCTTGCACGTCGATCTTGACCATAGTGCGTGCTCTGTCGATGCTGTACCTGGCAGCCGCCTCGTCAAGTGTCAGCGTAGGCACGCTCACCACCGCTTGCCGTCTGGTGCCAGGAATTTGCGCCTGTGAAGAAGCTGAAGCAGGCAGCAGCGAACTCGTCGCATCGGAAACGTTGATGTAGAATTCGACCTCGCCGCGCATATTGCTGAGCGCCGCCTGTGGCGCAATCGTCCAGTTGGCGCGGCCGCGGGCGACGCGCACGAGATCGGCATGCGCATCTGGCATCGCTTCGAATGAAATTATGCGCCCCCGATAACCGCCGGCAAACATCGTTCTGGCAAACTGACCCCGGTTGGCACCAATATCGAGAAGAAGGTCGATGCGCTGCTCGCGCAGAAAATGAATCAGCCGCAGATCGTCGCGACTCGACGGGCCGTTGCGGCGAATATCGATGCCTGCAAGCCTTCCAGCCGACTGGATCATGCGATAGACCGCCGAGTTGAGCGTGCCACTCACGCTTGCCGGCTCCGCAGCAGCGAAAGATCGGTCGGGCTCACAGCGACGATCATCGGATAAATGCCGGCGACCAGTGTCTCGACCTCTACAATGTCATAGCGGATACCGCCGGAAAGCTTATGCAGCAAACTGAGACCGCCACCAACGTCGCGCTTTTGGAGGACGCAGAGCCGATAGCCGAGGGCACTCAACATCTCAGCAACCTCGCTGCGGCCATCAGCAAAGGCTTCGCGATTCTGTTCGAAAGCAATGACCGGTAGGCGCGACAGCAGGCGGCATGCCCCGCGGAGAACCGAAGCCTCAAACCCCTCCACGTCGATCTTGACGAAGCCGATGTCGAGTGCCGGATCGACCAGATCGTCGAGACGGCCGACAGGCACCGTCACCTCCACCAAACTCCGGCCCGTTAAATCGCTGCGCAATGTTGCTTCGCCAACATTGGCAGGGTCGAAGCGCAGCGACAGCTCGCCGGGCGCTTCGCCCAACGCAGTGCGATGCGACACGATCCGGGGATTGAGCGCCGCATTCGCAGCGAGCAGCGCGAATGTGCGCGGATTGGGCTCAAAACTGTGGACCGTAGCGAAACGGCCCGCAAAAAAGAGGCTGTGGTTGCCGATATTCGCGCCCACATCAAGTGCGACCTGTGCCGCGAACCGATCTGCAAAGGGCGCGAGAAAATCGAACAGAGCCGCCAGTTCCTCATCTTCAAACCGGCCTTTAAGGCTGATTTCCTGCCCTATATAATCATGAGCAAAGATCGCGAGCGGTGCATGCCCCTCAGCGAGCAGCCGCCTGGCGCGCCGCGCCAGATAGCGGCCAACCAGCATATCGCCCATGCGCCGACCGAAATCGAAGTACTGGCGCGACTGGTGGATCAAAATCGACATTTGCGTCCGCCCGTCTCAGGCCGCGCGCTTATTGTGTTGACGCTTCGCCTGGTCGGCGATCCACGCATAGGTGATCTCCATGCCAGTGCGCAGCGACTGCTCGGGCGCCCAACCGAGTCGCTCGCGGATCAGCCGGTTATCCGAATTGCGCCCACGCACGCCGAGTGGCCCGGGGATATTGTTGATGCCGACATCCTTTTGCGCAATGTCGATCACCATCTCAGCAAGACCGTTGATGCTGATCATTTCGTCCGAACCGATATTCACAGGTCCCTCAAAATCGGACCGCAACAGTCGGATCGTACCTTCGAGACATTCGTCAACATAAAGGAATGAGCGAGTCTGCAGCCCGTCGCCCCAGACATCGATCGCGCTTCCCTCCTCAGTCGTAGCAACCTTTCTACACATAGCCGCCGGCGCCTTTTCCTTGCCGCCATCCCAAGTGCCTTCGGGCCCAAAGATATTGTGATAGCGTGCGACGCGATTCTGCATGCCGTGATTACGATTATAGGCAAGGTAGAGCCGCTCGGAGAACAGCTTTTCCCAGCCATATTCGCTATCGGGATTAGCCGGATAGGCGCTATCTTCGGCACAGTTGGGATTGTCCGGGTCGAGCTGATTATGCTCAGGATACATGCACGCCGACGACGAATAGAACACGCGCTTGATCGTGCGCTTGTGGCACGCGTCCAGCACGTTGAGATTAATAGTCGCCGAATTGTGCATGATGTCGGCGTCATGCTCGCCAGTAAATATATAGCCTGCGCCCCCCATGTCGGCGGCAAGCTGATACACCTCATCGAATCGACGATCGATCACCGATCGGACAAAGGCCTGATCGCGGAGGTCGCCGATAACGAAATCATCGGCCTCGGTTTCAGCATATTCATGAAACTTGAGATCGACGCCGCGAACCCAGAAGCCTTCACGCTTCAACCTTTTGACGAGATGGCCACCGATAAAGCCCCCAGCACCACATACGAGTGCCGTCTTGATGGTCATGAAAAGCCCCTTTCGCTCGATATTTTGATGGCATTGTAGCGCCCGCAACGTGGGAAGAGTGGCGGGCTTGGACCGGGCACGCCGTCTATCGCTTTCGTCACCGCAGGTCAAACAGTTCTGCCTGACTGCCCCGCCCGCCAATAATCACTGTTCGGTCTGCGCAAGCCCGGCGATAAAGGCGTCGACCGCCCCTCCCTCCTCGAGCCAATGCTGAAGAGGCAGGAGGTCAAGCGCAGAGAGCCGGCCAACTTCGGCTACGAGCACATCCTCGTCTATGGGGCGCCTCGGCAAGGCGCCAAAACGCAGCAATGCCGGGTCGGCGCCCAGGCGATCGGCGACGCGCCGCGCGACAGCGCCTACGCTGACACCGATGCCGGTGCCGACGTTGAGCATCGGCCAAGGCATGGCGTCCAGCCTGGCGAGCGCGAGCAGACAGTCGCACACATCGTCGACATAGACAAAATCGCGCAGCTGTTCCGCATCGCTAAGCAACACAGGCTGTCCGGCCAGCAAATGGGTGACGAGATGCGGAACAAGCCGCCGCTTCGCTTCGCCGGGCCCGTAGACGTTAAACAGCCTGGCAACACGGACATCGAAACCCATCGTCGATAGCGCAAGCGCCCGGTCGGTCGCCGCCGCCTTGGCAAAGCCATAGACACTGCGCGGCCGTACTGGCTCATCCTCGACCAGCCTTCCCGACCGGCCGATCTCGGCTACGCTGCCGCAATGGACCAGCCGCGCCGACGGCGGCATTGCCCGGGCGAGGTTGTCGAGCATTGCCACCTCGGCAGCAATGTATCTCCAGTCGGCCTCGGCCACAGCGGAATCACCTGCCGCGAGATGGACGATGGCGGTCGGTGCGAACCCGGTGACGGTCGCTTGCACCGCGCGAGCTTCGGTGAGATCTCCGGTGTCGCGAGTCCATGCGAGCACTTCTGTGCCTTTGGTTTGCAGGCGCGCAACGAGCCGCCGCCCGATAAAGCCGCCGGCGCCGGTGACAATAATACGCTCGCCCCTCGTCATAGCCGCCCGCCCCTGCCCAGCGCTGCGCGATACAGGGCAGTCAACACGTCGGCGACGCGCGGCCAGGTGTAGCGATCCTCGAACAGGCGGCGCGCACACAGTCCCATTGCACCCAAATTCGCGTCGTCGAGACTCAGCAGCAGGCGCAGCCCTTCGGCGACACCAGTCACGCTGGGTTCGACAATGACGCCGGCACCCGCTTCGGCGACCGTGTCCATGTGGCAGAAGCGAGTGATGAGTTGCGGTCGGCCGTTAGCAAGCCCCTCAACGATGGCCATCGAAAAACCTTCGAAATCGGACGGCGCGGCGAAGATGCTGGCGCACTGATAGACGAACTGGCTGCCCGCGCCGGTCAACTGTGTCGTCAGCGCCATGCGCGCCGTAAAGGGGCTGGCAGCGATCATCGCCTCAAGCTCGCGCTGATGCGCGTGATCCTGTGCCAGTCCAGCAAGCAACAGGCCGGTGTCGGGAAATTTCTCGGCCACCGCCTCAAACGCCGCGACCATTCGCGCCAGCCCTTTAGTGGGATAAATGCGGCTGCGGCACAGGATGACGCGGCGCCAGTCTGCGAGAGCCGGGACGGCGGCAAGCAATTGGGCGCGCTCGGCGTCGGTCGGTGCCGTGGTGCCCAGCGAAGTATCAGCGCCATTGGGGATCACATGCTCGGTAATACCGGACCCTAGCGACCAACTCTGCTCTGCTTCTACTGCGCTGCCATAGACGAGGCCGGCGCTGTTGCGGAGCAATGCTGGGTAGCCAAACAGCCGGACCGCAACGCGCTTCTTGGTCGCCTTGCGCCAGTTCTGCGCCATCGCTCGCCGGTCGAGCAAACCATGGGTCGAGAAGAAACAGGGTACTCTCGCCCGCTGCGCCGCGCGACCTACAGCAACGCAAAGCGGCGACCACAAGCCATGCACATGGACGACATCAGCGTCTCGCACCGCAGTATCGAACAGGCTGCGCTGGCGCGGCAGGCCGATGAACCCGCCAGCCGACTCGACACTGCAGGTCTGCAGCCTGATGCCGTGCGCCGCAAGCTGCGGCCAACTAGCGACCACCGCGGCCTCATCGCCCGGCCGTAGCGAGGTCAACACCGTCACCCGGTGACCTAAAGCGGCGAGTGTAGCCGCCGAGCCCGCGACCACTGCCGGCGGCCCTCCCTCGCGCGGGTGCATGCCGTCAATGACCAGCAAGATGCGCATACTCATCGCTTTAACAGTCACCGACGCGCGGCATCATCCGGTCAGCGGTCGTCACGAAATCTTCGATCTGCCTAAAGCTGAGCGCTTGTAGATCCTGCCCGCCATCATACCAAGCTCGATACCATCGGGCAGTATGGCCGATCATTGTGTCAAGCGACCAAGTGGGCGCCCAACCCAATTGACCGACCGCTTTGTCACAGTTGAGCGAGAGCACAGCGGCTTCTTTGGGGTGCGGCCCCGAACTCTTGTCCCACTGTGCCGACGCACCCCAATGACGCGCCATCGCCTCAACCAGCTCCTCCACCGGACGAACATCCTGCGCCGCTGGGCCGAAATTCCAGCCCGAGCAATAGTCGCGACCCTCCGCCGCCATCAGCTTTGCGCCAAGCAATAGATAGCCGCCAAGCGGCTCGAGCACATGCTGCCACGGGCGCGTTGCGCGCGGGTTGCGCAATTCGACGCGGCGGCCCGCGCAAAAGGAGCGCACGCAATCGGGGACAACCCGATCGGCCGCCCAGTCGCCGCCGCCGATGACATTGCCCGCTCGTGCCGACGCAAGCCGCACGCCGCTATCGGGGCCAAAAAAGCTGTCGCGCCAAGAGGTGGTGACTAATTCGGTTGCACCCTTGCTAGCGCTATAGGGGTCGGAGCCGCCCATTGCGTCATTTTCGCGATAGCCCCACACCCAACCGCGATTGTCATAGCATTTGTCCGACGACACGACGACGACCGCCATCGGCCGCGCGGCTGCGCGCACCGCCTCGAGCACATGTGCCGTACCCATCACATTGGTCGCCATCGTTTCCAGAGGATCGATATAGGATTGCCTTACTATCGGCTGGGCCGCTAGATGGAAGACGATGTCGGGCTCCGCGGCGACCAGCCGCTTGCGCACCAAGGCAGCATCGCGGATATCGCCGAGATAATGGTCAACGAGGCCCGCCACGCCGCACAAATGGAACATCGCGGGATCGGTATTGGGCGGCAGCGCGAGGCCTGTTACCTGAGCGCCGAGACGGTGCAGCCACAATGCGGCCCAGCTTCCCTTGAAGCCCGTGTGTCCGGTCAGGAAGACCCGTTTGCCGGCATAGGCGGCAGCGAGTTCGGTAGTCAGGCCCATGGCACATCATCCTGCTCGGCGAGGCGATTGAGATGTTCCCAGTCGCGCATCGTGTCCATGCACTGCCAGAAGCCGGCATGGCGATACATCATCAGCTCGCCGTCCAGCGCCGCCTGTTCGAGCGGTGCGCGTTCGAGCATCACGTCATCAATATCTGGCCCGCTGCAATAGCGGTCAATAAAGCCGCGCTCGAGCACCATGAAGCCGCCATTAATATAGCGGTCGGTCTGGTCGGGTTTTTCCATCAATTGCGCAATGCGGTCCCCTTTTAGGTGCATCTCGCCAAAGCGGCCGGGCGGAATGACACCGGTCAGCGTCGCCAGACGGCCATGCGCGCGATGAAAGGCCAGCAGCGCAGCGAGATCAACGTTCGAGACACCATCGCCATAGGTCAGGAAGCAGCGCTCCTCATCGCCCAAATATTTCGCGACCCGGGCAATGCGCCCCGCTGTCATCGTCTCGGCACCAGTGTCCGCGACCAGCACGCGCCAAGCCTCATTCGAGGTGCCAATCCATTCAACATCGCCAGTCGCGGTGTTGATACGCATGTCGGCATTGTGCAGCCGATAATGATAGAAATATTCCTTGATTCGGTCGCCCAAATGACCGGCGCAGACGATAAAGTCGTCGAACCCCTGGCTAGCGTAGCCGTTCATAATGTGCCAGACAATCGGCCGCCCGCCGACCGATACGAGCGCCTTAGGCGACTGACCCTGAGTCACTTCTCCGATTCGAGTACCCTGCCCGCCGCATAGCAAAATCGTCTTCATCTTCCCGTTCCCGACTTGAAGCTGCGGATTCCGCCCGCGCCGGTACGCTCTCTGGCGCAAAAGTGTCGGCCTTTCAATATTGCATCCGCGCCGATCGCCATGCCGCTATGACCTGCTGCCCGTCTCCTGAGCCGCCTTGAGCTGGAAAATTGCAGTTATGGATGAGGATTACGGAAGCGGAGTGAGCGATGAAGGGGTCAAAGTCTTCGGAGGCGTAGATTACCTTCGTGCTGAAGCATGCCGAAAATGGCACGAGCGTCGGCGCGGTGTGCCGGAAGGCCGGGTTCAACGAGGCGACGTTTTATGCGTAGCGCAAAAAGTATGCGGGGCTGATTCCGTCGGAGATGCGACGGTTACGCCAACTCGAGGAAGAGAACGCCAAGCTGAAGCGGTTGGTCACTGACGTGAGGCTCAACAAAGCGATACCGCAGGTTGTAGTCTCTTGAAAGCTCTGAGAGCCCGTTTGAAAAAGGGTTGAGAAACGACGGCATGCGTGATTGAAGCTGTCAATTTGGACCCGAGCGAGCCGCAGCCGGATGGCTGGACGCGACAATCGAGCGACGCGCTCCCCGACTGATCTGACGGATGCGGAGTGGGAGGTGGGCTACCCGTTCTCGCCTGCGCGGCTAAAGCGCAGATGCAAGCCCACCACGAACCTGCCGCGAGGTTCATCTCCCGGGAAGTACTTAACGCTTTGCTGTATCTGGCCCGTTCGGGCGGTCGTTGGCGGATGCAGCCCGAGGACTGTCCGCCGTGACAGACGGTCTACTGGTGGTTCTGGCGCTTCGTGCGTGGGCTGCTGTTCCACACGATGCATGAAGTTGCGCTAATACTCGACCGTGAACGAGCCGCGCGAGCGGAGCCAGCCTGTAGCCGTAGCTGACCGCCCGTCAGTCAAGGTGCCCTCGGCGCTGTCCGGCAGCGGCTAAGACGCGGGCAAGCGAATTATTGGACGCAAGCGCCAAATAGCGGTGAACGCCGACGGGGGGCTCCTCATGGTCAACACGACGACGGCCGACATCTCCGACAGCGCACCCGCAACGTCACGCTCGACTTCAGCCGCCCTCGAAAGCCGACGGATAACGCGTACATGGAGTTTTTCGACGACAAGTTCCGGGCGAAATGCCCGAACCAGAACTGGTTCATAAGCCTCGACGACGCGATGCGAAAATGCGAAGCTTGGTGCAGAGACCATAACGAGCTGCGACCACATGGAGCTATCGGCTACAAGCCGCCGATATCGCTCGTGAACCGATCATTGGCACATGGCCCGTCGCTGCCGGTCAGGGCTGGATGGCGCACAGCCGGGTGATCCCAAAACGGGTAGCAACTCACGACCACATAGCGGAAGAGACGGGAAGACGCCCGCCGATGCTGCCAGGCGGGTTGCACAGACCCGCTCGCCATGCCATTCAGGCGACCCCGGAGTCAGCTTACGAGTGGAGCATTAAAGGGAAGCAAATCATTTAATCAGTTTGGTCGAATCTGCTTGGGAGTTACTCTGGATCAACAGGGAGGATTATCGTGAATCAACCTGGTTTCAAAACTGACCAAAACGCCATTCTTGGCGGGCAAATACAAATTGACAAGAAAGACTTCGGTGATACCAATTTTAGCGATCACAAGATCGCCTTCGCCGTGCAGCACTGCACCGGCAAAGATGTTTTGGATGTCGGATGCGTGCATCACGACCCAGAGGCTTATCGGAGCCGGTATTGGGTTCACAAAGCCTTACGCGCGAAAGCGCGCACCGTGGTCGGCCTTGATCTTTCCCGAGAGGGGGTTGATTATCTAAACGAACGCGGATTTGAACTAATACACGCCGATGCGCAGAACTTTGAACTCAAACGCAATTTCGACGTCATATTCGCTGGCGATATCATTGAACACTTGGAAGACTTTTCAGGATTTTTGGAAAGCTGCAAACGCCACCTGCGCACCGATGGTTCGTTGCTCATCTCAACCCCTAACCCTTGGTACTGGCGTTACATTGCGCAAGCAATCATGCGCCATGAAGTTAATAACAATCCCGAACACACTTGTTGGCTAGACCCCCGCACGCTCCGGCAATTGGTGCGCCGTCACGGAATGGATGTTGTTTCTTTTCACCACGGCTCGCGTTACGCGCGGGATCGGTTAATGCCGCTGCCCAAGGGTATAAAGCACGCCAGTTGGCACGCCGTTGTGAAGGTGACGTGACCTCAGTCTTTCATCCAGCGGCAACTAGAGACCGACCGATGTTGTCGCGCATGATCGCAGGTGAAGCCGCAGGCGGGGTTAACCCCGCCTGTGGCTGTTCGAGCCTGGCAACGAACGCGGCCGGGCTAGCGTCGCCCAGCGACGAGTGCGGCCGCTCGGTTTTGTAGTCGTCGACACAGCGCGCTAGGATCGAGCGGGCCCGGCCGATGTTGAATAACAGCGTCTCGTTGAGCAGCTCGTCGCGCATACGACCGTTGAAGCTCTCGACGAACCCGTTCTGCGTCGGCTTGCACGGTGCGATGTAATGCCATTCGATGCCGACATCTCCCGACCATGCGAGCACTGCGTTCGACGTCAGTTCGGTCCCCTAACACATTGGGAAGTTGCCCCCTCTAGGCATCCCTCGCCTTGATGGAAACAAGGGCGTGTAGCGCCTGCAGGCTTCATCAAGGCGGTCATGACCGGCCAGCAGGTCTCTAAAGTGAAGTTGTCGACCCAACACCTTGAAGACAGACCAACCATGACCAAGCCCAGTTCTACGCCCGCCGAGGCCGTGCTACTAGCCATAGATATGCCTAAGCACCGCCAGAAGGTACTCATCGAACGACTGGAAAGCGGACGACGACGGCGTATGACAGTGATGTCGACGAAGACCGATTAAGGCCGCCCTCCTTTGGATCTCGCTGACATAGGACTGTCAGCGAGATCCGTCTGTGAGCAAGCGGTTAACCATTACGCCGCCAGGGCTTTAAAGAAGCGCTCACCGAAGATGACGGCGAACTGTGCCTTGACCATAGACCACTCGCGCAGTGGCATTTCCCAGTATTTCTCCGATCGTTTCAAGATCAGATACAGCAGTTTTGTTGCGGCCTCGTCGCTCGGGAAGTACCGTCTAGCCCTGACAGCGCAGCGGAGCTTGGAGTTGAGGGCCTCAATGGCGTTGGTGGTGTAGACGATCCGGCGGACCTCGTCAGGGAAGGCGAAGAAGGGGATCACTTCGCTCCAGGCACGTCGCCAGCTCTGGCTGATGGCCGGATAGCGCTGACCCCAGGACTCAGCCTCGAACGCGGCCAGGGCATTTTCGGCAGCTTCGGCGCTAGGCGCGTGGCAGATGTCCTTGAGCGTGATGTGATTGAGTGGACGGCTCCCGCACCGAGGTGGGTATGCAAGATGCGGCTGCCGGAAGCCACGTCTAGAGGAGGCGTCTAGGTCCGAGGCGATTGTCGTTGTCGGCCTTAATCTAGCTAAGAACGCGTTCTAGGTCCACGCCATCGATGCGCAAGGTCAGCCTGTAGTCCGTCGCCAGCTTCGCTGTGCGTAGGTATTGAATTTCTTTGCTAAGCGTCGGCATGGAGGCCTGTGCCTCTGCTGACTATTGGGGCCGCGAGCTCGGATCACTCGATCATCAGCTGAGGTGGATGCCGCCTGCTTACGTGCAGCCGTACGTGAAGCGAGACAAGACAGATGCAGCGGACGCCGAGGCGATCTGCGAAGCGGTGACCCGGCCAACCATGCACTTCGTCGCCGGAAAGTCCGAAAAGCAAAAAGCTGCGCTCATGCTGCACAAAACCCGCGATCTGCTGGTCCGACAACGAACCATGCTGATCAACCCATTGCGCGCCCACCTTGGGGAACACGGGATCGTGAAGACCCGCGGTTGTGTCGGCGTTCATCGCTGCTGGCGCTGGTGCTTGCAGCACAAGATGCCGTGCCGGTGCATGCACGTACGATCAGCCCTGCGGAGCATCGTGGCTCAGTTTCATGCTTTGGCACGCGAGATCGAGCACCTCGAGAAGCAGATACTCGACTGGCATCGCCACGACGAGGTAAGCCAGCGCCTTGCGACCGTCCCTGGCATCGGACCAATTGCGGCGTCAGCCATCGCGGCGACAGCACCCGATACCTCGGTATTCCGATCAGGCCGCCAGTTCGCGGCCTGGTTGGGCCTTGCACCGCGACCGCATAGGTCCGGCAGCGAGAAACGGCTTGGCGGCATCACTAAGCAGGGTGACGGATACCTTCGGCGCCTCCTCATCGTTGGCGCTACGGCTGTGCTACGCATGACACGCAAGGATCACGCGAAGCAGCCATGGCTGGCCGGACTGCTCACAACCAAACCGGCAAAGATCGCGAGCGTGGCGCTGGCCAACAAGACCGCCCAGATCGCTGGGCTATCATGAGCTCAGGAGAGGTATATCGATCGTTACCGACCTAAGCTCTAACGCGCAGAAGGCGCATCCACGAGATGGCGCGAGGTGAATGAGTGGTGATGACAGACCGGTCAGACCGGGGATCGTGGAAACCTAAGCGGAGCAGGCGCTAACCAAGCGCGTTGAGGTGACCAGGGAAACGATCCGCAGAGTTCATCAGGGGCAGCAGCCATGCGGTGCTGGCCAAACTGGCCGCACAAATGGATGCATCCGGCCGGTGCTCATCCATACCGAAAAACCTTTTGCACCGCGGGGGACGTCCACACGTGCTCCCCTGTTTGTTACCCGTCAGAGGTAGAGTCTGGTTGCTTCATGATGGTTGTTTGATGGGATGCAACGTTTTTGAGGGCATGCCACCAGACATGTTGGCCGGCGATCTCGGCGGGGGTCTTCCGGCTCAGGTTCGAGAGCGGCCTAACCGTGTTGTAATGGTACCGCCAAGTGGGCAAAACGAACCGGGCATGAGCCAGCGACGTGAACAAGGTCTCGTAAGGCATTTGTCCCGCAGGCGGCCAGTCAAGCTCTCGACGAAGCAGTTCTGCATCGGCTTGCCCGGCGCGATGTAGTGCAAGGCAAACCCCGAGCCTACGTCCTTCAACTCGAACAGCCCATCAATCCCAACGCGGTGAAATAGACGCCTGCCGGACTGTGCACCCACGGCACACTGCCGCGCGATGAGAGATTGTTGAGCTTGTGCCAGGATACGCCCGACAGCACCGTCATGAACAAGAGAGGTTAGGCCCCTCTGCAGATCCGTCCATGAAGCGACGGAACCAGAGTTCGGTGCTCAACAGGCGAAACAAAAGCGGACCGTGATCGACCGCACCACTTTCATGTGCCGCAATCAGCGCTTCAAGCCCCGCTCGGTCGAACAAGCCGCGGTCGAGACTACGCGGGCTCAAAAGCAGGTCGATTGGCCGAGCGCCATCAACGCCAGTCTTGCGGAATTGCCGCGATATCGGATTGGCAAAGCCGTGCTTTGTCCGATTATCGAGTATGTCGGCAAACACGGTCCCCCGCATAGCGTCGCGGTGCAGCATCTTTCCGAAACCGCCGCGAACCTTGAAATCGCCCGGCATCCGCCATACCAGCTCGACCAGGCGGTGGTCCAGGAATGGCATCCGCGCCTCGAGACTGTTCGCCATCGAAATCGCGTCCCCATAATGCAACAGGCTTACCAGCGTGCCGCTGTGCTGGTGACGCAGCGCGGTATTGACGCTGCCGCCGTCGCTAACCGCAAGGTCGGGCGAGATTGGCAACACTTCGCTGACGGCCGACAAGCGCGGGCCGTAAATGCGGTCGAGCCCCCGTTTGCGGCGATGCATTCTGGCGATCCACGGCGCCTTTTCGCTCGCGATGCGGATTTGCATCACCAGCATGTTACGCAACCGATATGTCTGCCGATATTCGCTTATCAAGTCGTGCGCGTCACGCCACTTTCCTACCTTTAGGTGATCGATCACGGCCGGCCAAGTTACCGTGTTAATGTAGCCACCCAGCAATTCGTCCGCGCCCTGTCCATCCATCACGACGGTCATGTGCTGCCGCGCTTCACCGAGCAGCTGCATCAGCGGAATGACGGCAGGCGAGCCGTGGCCACTTTCTAGATAACCGATGATTCGGTAGAGTGCACCGGCGAGGTCCGCATAGTCTGTGGAGGTAGCTTCAAACTGCATGTTAAGCGCGGCTGCTACACGGCGCGCGACAGACACTTCGTCGATCAGAGCGCTGCCATCGACGAATATGCTGCTATCCTGCTTGAGCTCTTCGCCACTATCAAAGCCCGCCGTCAGTGCGATAAACTTGCCCGCGCTCGCCTGCTGCCGCATCGCAAAGGCAATCGATGTCGAATCGACCCCTGACGACAATGTGATACCCACTGGGACATCGCTGCGCAGCCTTACCGCCACAGCATCGAGGAACATCGCGCGATAACGTTCGACAGCTTCTGCATAGGCGATCCGCTCGGTGCCTGCGGGCGGATATTCCCAATAGCGTTCGAGGCGGATCGCCCCTCCACGGACCAGCAAATTGTGCGCGGGCATCAGCCGCTTGACGCGCGCGAACCAAGTCTGTTCATGCTGCGCGCCGACCGACGCGCGGCAATAATTGGCGATCATGGTGTAATCGGGTTCGGCAAGCTCGGGATGATAGGCGAGCAGCGCCTTGATTTCGGAAGCGAAAAGCAGCTGTCCATTGACCATGGCATAGTTGAACGGCTTGATGCCAAAACGGTCGCGCGAGGCAAACAGTGTCTGCTCCTCGCGGTCCCAGATGGCAAAGGCCCACATGCCGTTGAAGCGGCTGACGCATTCGGGACCCCAGGCAATATAGGCGCGCAGCAGCACTTCGGTGTCGCCGTTAGTGATGAAGCGCACGCCCATCGCTTGAAGCTCGGTGCGTAGCTCGACGTAGTTGAAGATTTCGCCGTTGTATGTCAGCCAGTAGCGGTCATCGAGGACGAAAGGCTGATTGCTATCGTTGCTGAGATCAATGATCGAGAGCCGGGTATGGCCCAAAATGACCCCGGCGTCGACGCGCACAGCGCGCCGCCCGTCTGGACCGCGATGATCGAGCGTTGCCAGCCCGGCAGTAAAGCGCTGCTCGTCGATCGGCACTTGACTGCCGAGATCAACAATGCCGAAAATCCCGCACACTGGCTCAGTTCCCCCATCCTGCTTACGCTCCTCGCCGACAGGCGCAGTGCCATTACATGTTTGTCGTTACAGCCTGATATCGCTTTCTTCGGTCGCAAGCGCATGTTTGAGGCCGTAAACGACATACTACTCGCGTCCATAGCTGCGCAAAGTGGCTGCGCCAAGACCCATCTAGCGGCCACTATGCGGTCGAGCCGGTCTTTAATGTTTCGCTCATCGCCCCTTCCAAATTTCATAAGCACGCCGCTCAGAGACAGAATCCATGGCGCCTGCCGGCGCGGGCAAAGCGTGATCTCGCCATCAAACCAGAGGTCGAGAGGATGTTTGCCGAGAACTTCGCGGTTTACTGCGTGGACAAATTCCGGTCAGCGCTACTGCGCTCAGTCAGGGTCATTACGCTTAGCCGCTTTGACTGCCCAGCGCACGAGAAGACCGACCCCGCTGATGGCGACAATCGCGGTGGTCAGTAGGACTTGGGTTATAAAGCCCTTTTTGCGCGCGGTCTCCGGTGCGCTTTCGCTCAATGCATCGGCGAGTAGAATTAACATGAAGACGGGCACGCCCAAGATGGCGGAGGCTATGCATACCCAACGGGCTTCGATCGTCGCCGCACCTTCATATCCGCCGTTGCTCATTGGCATTGGATAGTTCAATGCCCCGTCCACGCAAAGAAGCCCGTCCATTTGGGTGCTGATCTGAGCCCCGCATTTTCCTCCAGATTTGAGTAGAGTCCGGCCCTCTGGAAGGAGTTGGATAGGATGAAGCGGAGCAGGTTCAGCGAAGAGCAGATCATCGCGATATTGAAGGAGCAGGAGGCTGGTGTGCCGACAGCGGATGTCTGCCGGCGGCACGGAGTGAGCAGCGCGACCTTCTACAAGTGGAAGGCCAAGTTCGGTGGTTTGGACGTGTCTGAGGCCAAGCGTCTGCGGCAGCTTGAAGACGAGAACACGAAGCTGAAGAAGCTACTGGCGGAGGCGATACTGGACAACGCGATGCTGAAGGAGATCACCTCAAAAAAATGGTAGCGCCCGCTGCCAGGCGAG
>Ga0075157_10000492_pt1 | contig 31686 bp, 25 predicted proteins | sample JI81BgreenDNA_FD_70967 | JGI IMG/M metagenome (GOLD analysis project Ga0075157, IMG submission 70967) | Wastewater effluent complex algal communities from Wisconsin, to seasonally profile nutrient transformation and Carbon sequestration -... | ecosystem: Engineered > WWTP > Effluent > Algae...
CTTCAGCTCCGAGCCGGTCTCGAAGGCATGGAGGTAGACGCATTCGTACTTCAGGGAGCGCCAGAGGCGCTCGATGAAGACGTTGTCCATCCACCGCCCTCGACCATCCATGCTGATGCGGACCTCGGCCTCGCGCAGCACGCTGGTGAAGGCTAATTCCATTTTGGGGTTGGCAGGCATCATCCTATGATGCCGTGGCTCGGCGGTATAACCAAACAGGGTGATGGGTACCTGCGGCGCCTCCTCGTCGTCGGTGCCACGGCCGTCATACGCATGACGCGCAAGGATCACGCGAAGCAGCCATGGCTCGCCAGACTGCTGGAGACCAAACCGGCAAAGATCGCCAGCGTGGCGCTGGCCAACAAGACCGCCAGAATCGCCTGGGTCATAATGAGTAGAGGAGAGGTATATCGATCGGCAGTGGCCTGAACTCTCGGGAGCGAAGGGCCGCGCCCACATGATGGTGCGGGGTGAATGAGTGGTGATGACAGACCGGTCAGACCGGGGATCATGGAAGCCCAAGGGGAGCAGGCGCTAACCAAGCGCGTTGACGTGATTAGGGAAACGATCCGCGGACTTCATCAGGGCCAGCAGCCATGCGGTGCTGCACCAACAGGCCGAACACATGGATGCACCCGACCGGTGCTCATCAACGCCCAAAAACCACTTGCACCGCGGGGGCCGTCCACGCATGCTCCCCTGGAATGTGGCCGATTGCTGGTAGGGTCCGTCGCCAAGGGGTCGGACGAGACTGAAGCGAAGCAGGATCAACGAAGAACAGATCATTTCGATCTTGAAGGAGCAGGAAAAGGGCATGGCGACGGCGGAGGTTTGCCGCCGTTATGGCCGCCTGCGGGACGTATGCCTCAACGAGATCCTGTTCACCTCGCTGCCTAGCGAGACGATTACAATACGGTCAGGCCGCACTCGAAACTGGACGGGAAGACCCCCGCCGAGATCGCCGGCCAACGTGTCTGGGTGCATGGCCCCAGACACGTTGCCATTCCATCAAACACCCATCATGAAGGAGCGAGACTCTACCTCTGACCGGTAACGATCAAGGGAGCGCGTCACCGGCAACAGCACATCAGGCAAGCGAAGAACGTCGAGAGGGCCAAGGGTTGTTTGGACTCTATGCCTTTCCAAGCAGTTCACTCGTTGGCGTGTATTGGTATCCAAGGTCGAGCGCTACCGCCTGATAAGTGACCTTGCCCTCATGCACGTTCAGTCCATCCGCGAGGCCTGAGTCCGCTGCCAGTGCTGCCTTCCAGCCCATATTGGCAATACGCAGGCTGTGGGGAAGGGTGACGTTGTTCAGCGCATAAGTGCTGGTGCGCGCGACGGCACCCGGCATGTTGGCGACGCAATAATGCACGATGCCGTCGACGATATAGGTGGGGTCCGCATGGATGGTGGGGTGGCTGGTTTCAAAGCAGCCGCCCTGATCGATGGCGACATCGACCAGCACGGCTCCTGGTTTCATGATGCCCAGCATCTCCCGCGTCACCAGCTTGGGGGCGGCGGCACCGGGGATCAGCACCGCGCCGATCACCAGATCAGCCTGGGCAATGCAATCGGCGACATTAGCCGCATTGGCAAAGCGGGTTTTGGCGCGCGCCTCAAAATAATAGCCCAGTCGTTCCAGCACTTCGGGGCTGCGGTCAAGGATGGTCACATCCGCGCCAAGGCCTGCAGCCATTTGCGCTGCGTTGAAACCGACCACGCCGCCGCCGATGATGCAGACATTGCCGGGGGCAACGCCGGGCACCCCGCCCAGCAGGATGCCGCGTCCGCCATGCGCCTTTTCCAGCGCGCTTGCCCCGGCCTGAATCGACATGCGCCCAGCCACCTGGCTCATCGGCTTAAGCAGCGGCAGGCCGCCGCTGGCATCGGTCACCGTTTCATAGGCGATGCAGGTGGCCTTTGACGCGACCAGATCGCGCGTTTGTTCAGGATCGGGCGCAAGGTGCAGATAGGTGAACAGGATCTGTCCTTCGCGCAGCATGGCGCGCTCGACGGCCTGCGGCTCCTTCACCTTCACCACCATTTCGCATTCCGCAAAGATCGTGGCCGCGTCCGGCTTGATGAGCGCGCCTTGCGCAACATATTCCGCATCGGTTGCACCTATCCCCAGCCCGGCCTGTGTTTCCACCCAGACTTCGTGGCCGTGGCGCACCAGTTCGCCCGCGCTCTCCGGGGTCAGGCCAACACGATATTCATGGTTCTTGATTTCCTTGACGGTACCGACGCGCATGCAAGCCTCCTGCTAAGACACTGCCTTTCCGGAGTGTCCGCCATAGGGAGAAGTTTGCCTGATTTTCTGTGAAAATTGTTTTCTATTTTCCGTCAACTCGGACGTATAGTGGGAAATTCTGAGCAATTTTGCCGAATTTGAGGGAAATTATGGACAGATTTGATCGCGCTATCCTGCGCGAGCAGCAGCGCTCGTCGCAGCGGTCGATCGCCGAACTGGCCGAGGCTATCGGCATTTCGCCCTCGGCCTGCCACAGGCGGCTGCGCGCACTGGAACAATCGGGGACGATTTCCGGATATGCCGCGCGGCTTGATCCAGCCAAGCTTGGGCTGACCACCGAGATAATCGTGGAAATCACCCTTGCCAGCCAGAGCAGCGAGGCGATGGACCGGTTTGAAACGGCAGTGGCGGCCTTTGACGATATTCTGGAATGCCATCTGACATCGGGCGTCGCCGATTACATTCTTCGCGTCGCGGCAGAGAATCTCCAGCATTTCGATGCTATTCACCGCGAATGCCTTTCCCGGCTGCCCGGCGTATCGTCGATGCGCTCCAGCTTTTCGATCCGCGTTATCAAACGCATGCAGGGCTATCCTATCAGGGCCTGACACCTGCATGCGGTTGTGCGTTACAAGCCAGATGCCGCCATCGGACAGGGCAACACCGCGATGACCAATGCCCGGCGATTATTGTTGCGGAGGGATATATTCGCACGAAACCACTCGCTTCGCCGTTATGTCGAGATATGCTCTCTTCAACTCGCCTGGTCTTGACCGGTATCCACACCATAGCGGTCGACCCTCCTTAAGGGCGCAAACCGATCGACTGGAACTGCTCACCGATCTTCACACCGGAACCACCAGCGAGGCGATCGAGAAAATGGCCTAGATCCTTCTCCGACCAATCTGGATCACCGGGACGGAGCCGATTTTGGCGAGTGCAAGGATCGAGGAGGGAGCCATGCTGACGCATAGTGACCGACGAGAGACGCAGCAATCGGCCAAAAGGGGCCCGCCCCTTCGGGGTTGCCGCAGGAGGCCTCTCGGACGGCGTCGCCTTGCTTGGACGGGCAACCAGCCCGCCCGCGGAACGCTCCTTGCCGAGACGCCTCCTGCGGCAATCACGGTGACCCGGATTGATCGGAAAGGGCTCCAAGCCCAGGCCCAACAAAAACGGGCGATATGCAGACGGCGCAGAACGAGCCCTTGCATGCCAGCCGAGCCCATCTGCAATCGCCCGTTCTTTCTCCGCCAAGCTCGCAGGGAATCCCGACGCTGTCCCTCCGCGCCGGGCCGCATGCGTGCTTCGATCCAGCATGATGTCGTTGTATTGGCGCAATTGCGGCATAATGTTGCAAGGCCTGGCAACGGAATGGCATAAAATTTCATAGCTCTATTGTAGGCTTTCCCTCGACGTCAGTCTGATAATTCCGAAATCAAACTAAAACCCAAAGATAATGAATGTCTTTGGGGCAATGGAATTATGTATTTGATGGAGTGGGGGGGTATATGAAACATAAATTCACTGCGTTAGATGTCGTCATGATGACTGTTGTGATGCAGACATTTTATTTTTCGTGCTCGGCACAAGCCATGCAGCCAGCTGATAGCACATATGCGGGGGAAGAAACGGAGGACAAGGACCAGATCATTGTCACGGGCACGCGCCGGACTGACCGCACCGTTTCCAGTTCCGCTATTCCGATCGACGTGTTTACCAGTGAGAACCTGATCCGCCAGGGCACATCCGACACCAACGCGCTGTTCCAGAACATCATTCCCTCGTTCAGCGTGCCTCAGGCCGCGATTTCGGATGGCTCTTCCTTTGTCCGCCCGCCCAATATGCGCGGTCTTCCGCCTGATCAGACGCTGGTGCTGCTCAACGGCAAGCGCCGCCATCGCTCGGCGCTGGTCAATGTCGATGTGAGCGCGATGTCGGTGCTCAGCCAAGCGGTCGATCTCGCCCAAATCCCGGCGATTGCCATCGACCGTGTAGAGGTGCTGCGCGATGGTGCGTCCGCCCTGTATGGATCGGATGCGATTGCAGGCGTGATCAACATTTCGCTGCGCAAGGCAGACAACGGTCTGGTTGCGCAGGCACGCTATGGCCAGCATTATGAAGGGGACGGCATGGACTATCAGTTCGCCGTCAACAAGGGCTTTGCGCTGGGCGACAACGGGTTTGTCAACATCAGTGCCGAATATTTCGATTCCGGTAGCACGAGCCGGGGCACCCAGCGGCCAGGTGCCCTGCAGTTGCAGCGGGAACGGCCGGGCTTGACCATTGCCAATCCAGTGCAGGAATGGGGCAAGACCGCCGTCGAGGGTGGGCGGCTGTTCGTCAACGGTGCCTTTGATTTCGGCGATAGCTCCGTTTATTTCTTCGGCAATTACGGCCACAGCAAGGGCCGCGACAACTTCAATTATCGCCAGCCGTTTTCGACCACAAATTTCGGGCGGACAGGGCTGTTTGGCGTGACCTATTATCTGGATGTGCTGGCCAACGGCAATCGTAATGCTAATGGCCGGACGTATGATTTCACCCAGCTTTATCCCAATGGCTTTACGCCGATCTTTTTCGGCACCATCGATGATCTGGCGGGCACGGTTGGCTATCGCGGAGTCATGGACATCGGCCTGACCTATGATCTTTCGGCCAGCTATGGCCAGAACCAGCTCAGATATTCGATGATCAATTCGCTCAATCCGTCGTTCGGACCGCAGACTCCCACCAGCTTCAACATCGGTAAGCTCAAGCAGAGTGAGACCAACTTCAATGCGGATTTGAGCTATCCCTGGGAAATCGGCCTCGCCAGCCCGCTCAATATTGCCTTTGGCGGCGAATTCAGACGATCAGCCTATGAGGTCGGCCTCGGCGACCGTGAGGCCTGGGCCGCCGGCCCCTTTGCCCGCCAGGTGGTGCAGCGCGCCGATGGCAGCACATTTGTCGTGACATCGGGCGTCGGGTCCAACGGCTTTGCCGGCTTTGGCCCTTCCAACGCCGGGCTGGCCGACCAGAAGAGCTATGCGGCCTATCTGGACCTCGAGGCCGATGTTACCAGTGCGTTCTCGCTGGGTTTTGCAGCGCGCTATGAGCATTTCAGCGATTTTGGCGACACCTTCAACGTCAAGGGATCGGCGCGGCTGGAATTGTCCGATGCCATCGCGTTGCGCGGTGCAGCCAGCACCGGTTTCCGCGCGCCGACACCGGGCCAGACCAGCGTCAACAATGTCTCCACCAGCTTTATCGCGGGCAATCCCAATCCGGTCGAGGTCGGCACCTTTGCGGTCAGCAATCCGGCATCGATTTATTATGGTGCGGTTCCGGTCAAGCCTGAGCGGTCGTTGAACTTCACAGGAGGCGTGGTGATCACCCCGGCGGACCGGCTGTCGTTGACCTTTGATTATTACAATATCGAGGTCAGGGACCGTATCGGCCTGTCGCAGGCCTTTACCGTCACCGCCGCAGACCGGATCGCGCTTCAGGCTCTGGGGGTTGAGAATGCCGAGTTCCTTAACCGCGTCCAGTTTCTGACCAACGCCTTCAAGACGCGCACGCAGGGCTTTGATGCGGTGGTATCTTATGTCGTGCCCACCGACAGCGCGGGGACGTTCAATTCGGCTTTGTCGGTCAACTATAACAAGACCGAGGTGGTCTCGCGCAACGCTGCGATCATCAGCAATGATCGCGTTGCCAATCTGGAAAGAATCCTGCCCCGGTTCCGGGTCAATTTCACCGAAACCTGGGACATCGGCAATTTCTCGCTGCTGGTGCGGGCAAATTATTATGACAGTTTTACCGTCACCGCAGCCAGCGGCGTGGCGCAGACCTTTGGCAGCGAGTTGATCGCGGATATCGAGGCCAGCTATCAGCTGACCGATAACATCCAGTTGGCAGTGGGTGCGCAGAACCTGTTCGACAATTATCCTGACAGGGACCGGCGCACGCTTGACCCCGTGTTCGGCCTTCCGGCCAACGGCAACCAGTATATCGATGCCTCGCCCTTTGGTTACAGCGGCGGCTTCTGGTATCTGCGTGCGGGGGTGACCTTCTGATGCGATGATACATTACGTCGGCGGTGCGTCAGATGACGGCCGCCGACCGATGCTGCAAGACAATTCCCACCCCTCCCTGCTCGACAAGGTGATCTGATGATCCGTGAAACCGATCCTTCCACCACCGCTGAGCTGTCGCAGCCGACGTTCATTGATGTCAGCGACTGGATTGTACGCCATCGTGATTTTGAGGCATCGGCAACGGCTGATCCCTATGATGCCAGCCGCATCGCGATGCCCCTGGCGCCAGGGCCGGTGAGCGCGGGGCTGCTTCGGCTGTTGCCTGGCAAGGGCAAGGTCGCGCGGCAGCAAGGCGATGAATTCCTGTATATGATCGAGGGCGATCTGGCGTTGCGCTGTGCCGACCAGGATGTTTTGCTCACGTGCGGCGATGCTGCCATGGTGACCAGCGGCGCACAGCTGTTCTGGCAGACCGACCAGGGCGCGCTGATGCTGTTCATGCGCCGCGAAAGCGTCGCCACCGCTATCCCGTCGGTCATCCGCTGCGATCTTGAGGCGGCACTGGAACCATCGGGCGCGCCGCTGGCCGAACTGCTGATCAGCCCGACGCCGCAGTGCCGCAACGCATCCGATTTCAAGTCAGCCGATGGCGAGTTCATGTGCGGGACATGGGATTCGACCCCTTATAATCGTCGGCCCATGGTCTATCGCCAGCACGAACTGATGGTGCTGCTGGAAGGCAGCGTGCGGCTTGAGGACACAAATGGCCGCAGCCAGACGTTTTCACCTAAGCAGATCGTGCTGGTTGAACAGGGGGCGGAATGTGGCTGGGACAGCCGCTGCCATGTCAAGAAGCTCTATTGCATCCATCGCCCTGCCTGAGAGGAGTGGTCGGGCCTTGTCACCAGCCGCCGGTGGCAGCGCTTTTGCCGAGGTGGCACTGTGCGGGTTCCGGGCTCGGACCAACCATTCGCCGCGGAATTTCCGATCCGCATCATCAGGCCCGGATCGCCCCTTGAATTGGGATTGGTCGAAAGGATAAGCATGGCAGCAGACTGGTTGGCGAGCGCCGGGAGCACCCGCATCGATACCGATCCGCTTGGTTCGGTCAGCCTGGCGGCTAATGCGCTGCATGGTGCCCAGGCCGAGCGTGCCCGGTTGAACTTCCCGATCACCGGATTGACGGTTGCACGTCTGCCGGCCTTGCTGGTTGCCCTTGCTCAGGTGAAACGGTCCGCGGCCCGGGTTAATGGGACTTTGGGCCTGATCCCTGCTCACGTCGCAGAAGCGATTGTCGATGCTGCGGGAGCCATCATCGCGGGCGAGTATCACGAACTGCTTCCGGTTGATGTGTGCCAGGGCGGAGCCGGCACCTCGACCAATATGGCGATGAACGAAGTGATCGCCAATCTTGCGCTAGTTCGATCGGGTCGGGCGGCGGGGCGATATGACGTCATCCATCCCAATGATCACGTGAATTGCGGGCAATCTACCAATGATGCCTATGCCACTGCCGTCAGGATTGCCGTCCATCGCCTGAACCTAGACCTGGCGGCGAAGCTGAATCTGCTGGAAGCCGCGATGGCGAAAAAGGCAGCCGAGTTCGCCGGCCATCACAAATTGGGCCGGACCCAGTTGCAGGATGCGGTGCCGATGACGCTGGGGCAGGAATTCGGCGCCTTTGCCACGACCATAGGAGAAGATGCCGCACGCGCGCGCGAAATAGGCAAATGGTTCCTCGAAATCAATCTGGGGGGCACGGCGATCGGGACAGGTATTGGCGCCGACAAGGCCTATCGCCGCGCGATCGTCGGCGCGCTTGCCGATGAGACGGGGCTCGCTCTTGTCCGCGCGCAGAACCTAGTCGAAGCAAGCTGGGACACCGGCGCCTTTGTGCTTTATGGCGGAATGCTGAAACGCATTGCAGCAAAGCTGTCCAAGATTGCAAACGATTTGCGCCTTCTGTCCAGTGGCCCCGTCGGGGGGATGGGCGAAATTCGTTTGCCTGACCGGCAGCCCGGTTCCTCTCTCATGCCCGGCAAGGTCAATCCGGTTATCCCAGAGGCCGTCAACGCAATCGCATTTAGGGTCTTCGGGCTGGATACCTCAATCACCTTTGCCGCCGAGGCGGGACAGTTACAGTTGAACGCGTTTGAACCGATCATCATCTGGTCATTGCACGAAGCCGTCGATCTGCTGACGCATGGTATAGACATGCTGATTGAGAACTGTGTGAACGGCATCACGGCTGATCCAGATCGGTGCGCGGCAAATCTGACGGCCAGTACCGCGCTGGCAACCGAATTGGTGCCACTGATCGGCTATGCGACCGCTGCACGCATCGCGCAGGCCGCGCGGTTGAATGGTGATCTTGCCGCAGCTGTCGATGAGATTGCGCCCGAACACAGCGACTTTGTTCGGGCGCGGATCGCGTCGTTGGGTCGCAAGACCACCACACCCCCTGCGGAAAGAGATGGGACCTGACGCGCGCCGGGTTTGCCGTGGGTCGGCTTATGCCCTGGTCGGTGCCAGATGCCGTTCGGCTAGGGCAACGTGCAGGCGGATGCCAAGGCCCATTACATCGTCATTGAAATCATAGCCGGGGTTATGCAGCGGCACTGCCCGCTCGCCGCGTCCCTGCCCCAGCCAGATATAGGCGCCGGGACAAGCCTGCAGCATGAAGGAGAAATCTTCCGAGGTGAACGCCGGATCGGGGGCCAGTTGGGCCTGGCCAATGGTGGCAGCGGCGGCCAACGCTTCGTTCGCGGCGTCGGCATCGTTGATCGTGGCCGGATAATAGCGATCATAGATGATGGTCGCCGTGACGCCGTGCGATTGCGCTACGCCTGCGGTCATGGCGCGCAGGGCCTCTTCGATCACGTCCTGCACGGCGGGGTTGAAGCTGCGAACTGTACCGCTGACGGTGACATCGGCGGGCAGAACATTGTGGGTGTGACCGCCATGGACCTGCGTGATCGACAGCACGGCTGCCTCGGTCGGGGGGATACGACGGGCGATGATGGTGTTGAGCTGCTGCACCAGGCTGGCAGCAGCCAGAATGGCGTCGGGCGTGCTCTGCGGGATCGCGGCATGGCCGCCGCGCCCGTGCAGCGCGATCTCGAACTTGTCGGCCGCGCCCATGATCGGCCCCGGGCGTGTGGCTATGGTTCCCGCAGGTAGATCGGGCCAGTTGTGCAGCGCATAGACCCGCTCGCACGGGAAGCGGGTAAACAGCCCCTCCTTCACCATCTCGCGCGCGCCGCCCAGACCCTCTTCGGCGGGCTGGAATATGAAATTTACCGTGCCATCGAATTTGCGGGTTCGCGCCAGTTGCTGCGCTGCGCCCAGCAGCATGGCGACATGGCCATCATGGCCGCAGCCGTGGAAGATGCCTGGCACGGTGCTGGCGTAGGCGAGGCCGGTCTTCTCGTCGATGGGCAGCGCATCCATGTCGGCGCGCAGGCCGATGCTGCGCTGAGAACTGCCGTTGCGCAGCACCGCGACAAGCCCGGTGCCACCCAGCCCTTCATGCACTTCAAGGCCGATGGCATGGAGCTGTTCGGCAATGCGCGCGGCGGTGCGATGCTCGCAAAAGCCCAGCTCCGGGTGCGCGTGAATGTCGTGGCGAAAGGCGACCAGCGGGGCGATCAAATCATCGATATTGGCCATGGCGGTCACCTTTGCGGGTAAGGACGGGCGGGTTATTGCCCGAACAGGTTCTGGATCGGATAATGGTGTTTGATGAACGGCGATTTGATGACGACATAGCTGAAATATTTCTCGATGCCGAAATCGCTCGCCAGCATGTCTTCGATTATCTGCTGATAATGAGCGACGCCGCGCGCGACAAACTTGAGTAGATAGTCATAGCCACCGCTTACGAGATGGCATTCGACTATCTGGTCGACCTTGCGGATGCGGCTTTCAAAGCGCGAAAAATCTCCGGCACGGTGTTCGGCTAGCGTCACCTCTGTAAATACGGTGAGGAACTCGCCCAGCTTGTTGAGGTTAATATGCGCACCATAGCCGGTGATATAGCCTGCCTTTTCCAAGCGCTTCACCCGCGTCAGGCACGGGCTGGGGGAAAGGCCGACCGCATCGGCCAACTCGACATTGGTGACGCGGCCTGACTGTTGCAGCTGGGTCAGGATTTTTAGATCGATCCGGTCAAGTTTAGGGCCTCCCAACATGCGACGTCCTTTCCTCTCAACCGATGGCCGCGCGAATGTCTTTGTCTTCCAGCAGGTCGTCCAGCGTCTTGCGGATGCGCGTGAAAATCTCGTCAATCTCCTCACCGGATGCGCACAGCGCCGGGGCCAGGCCGATGATAGTGTCGGGAAAGGCGCGGAAGATTACGCCATTGGCATAGCCGGTGGCAAACAGCCGGTCAGCCAGCTTCAGCGCGGGGTCGAAGCCGGTCTTGTCCCGTTTGCTGGCGACCAGCTCGATGGCACCCAAAAGACCCCGACCGCGCGTATCGCCGACCAGCGGGTGATCGGCTATGGCGTTGAGGCCATTGGCAAAGTTTACGCCGGCCTGGACGCCATTGGCCAATATGCCGCCCTCGGTATAGAGCCGCAGCACCTCCAGCGCGACGGCGGCGCTCACCGGATGGCCCGAATAGGTAAAGCCATGGCCGATGACCAGATCAGCCGCCGCGCCATTGGCAATGCCCTGATAGACCGTGTCCGACATCAACACCGCGCCCATCGGCACATAGCCAGAGGTCAGCCCCTTGGCGAGCGTCATCAGATCCGGGCTGACCGCCTCGTCATCACAGGCAAACATCGGCCCGGTGCGGCCAAAGCCGGTGATGACCTCATCGGTCACCAGCAGGATGTCCAGTTCGGTGCAGACCGCGCGCATCGCCTTCAGCCAGCCGCGCGGCGGCACGATGACGCCACCTGAACCCTGGATCGGCTCGCAGAAAAAGGCGGCGACATTGTCCGCGCCCAGCTCTGCCACCTTGTCGCGCAGTTGCTGCACTGAATGGGCGATGAGTGCCGCATCGTCATCGCCAAACGGGCTGCGATAGGCATAGGGTGAGGCAATATGGTGCTGCCAGCTTTGCGGCAGATCGAACAGCCGGTGGAAATTGGCCAGCGCCGTCAGCCCTGCACCGGTGCTGCTGGAGCCATGATAGCCGCGTTGCAGGGCGATGAACTGCTTTTTCGAGGGGCGGCCGGTGGCGTTGTAATAATGCACGATATAGCGGATCGCCGAATCCACCGCATCCGATCCGCCAAGGGTGAAATAGACATGATCCAGCCCGGCGGGGCTGAGGCTGACCAGCTGTTCGGCCAGCCGCACGGCAGGTTCATTGCCGAAATGGAAATAGCCGGTGGCATAGGGCAGACGCCGCATCTGATCGGCCGCAGCCTCGACAATGCTGTCCTGGCCATAGCCGACATTGACGCACCACAGCCCGGCAAAGGCATCGAGCAGGCGGTTGCCGCCCGCATCGTTCAGCCACACCCCCTGGCCGCTCTCCAGCACGGTGACGCCGCGCGCCTCATGCCCCCGAAACGAGGTCACCGGGTGGATCAGATGGTCGCGGTCCATATCGACCAGTGTGCGATTCGGGGCCAGAGTCATGCGGAGTCTTCCATGCTGCTATCGTGCGCAGCATATTCTCCTGTAGCAGAAATAGGCGCGAAATCAGCCGAAAGACTGATGGCATTGGCGCATATTTGCAGCCATCACGGCATAATCTGCCGCATGTCTCCGCCGCTATGCTGTCCGCCCGTATTACGCCATCGCGTCGGCTATCGCCTTGCCGCACGCCTCGGTGCTGGCCTTGCCTTTGAGGTCGGCGGTGCGCATACCTGGCTCTGCCAGCACGGTTTCGATGGCGCGCATGACGGCGGCTGCCGCCTGATGCTCGCCCAGATGCTCCAGCATCATCACCGCTGACCAGATTTGCCCGACGGGGTTGGCAATGCCCTTGCCCGCGATGTCCGGCGCGGAGCCGTGGACCGGCTCGAACAGCGAGGGATGGGTGCCATCCGGGTTGATATTGCCCGATGGCGCAACTCCGATGGTGCCGGTGCAGGCCGGTCCCAGATCGGACAGGATGTCACCGAACAGGTTGGACGCGACAACGACATCAAACCGGTCCGGGTTGAGCACGAACTGCGCGGTCAGAATGTCGATATGATATTTGTCATGGGTGACCTGCGGATAATGGGCGGCCATCGCCTCCACCCGCGAATCCCACCAGGGCATGGTGATGGCGATGCCGTTCGACTTGGTGGCCGACGTGACATGGCGGCGCTTGCGCCGCGCGGCAAGGTCAAAGGCATAGCGCAGCACGCGGTCGACCCCGTGGCGGGTCATCACCGTTTCCTGCATCACGATCTCGCGGTCGGTGCCGGGGAACATCGTGCCGCCCACGGCGCTATATTCCCCTTCCGTATTCTCGCGCACCACCCAGAAGTCGATGTCGCCGGGTTCGCGTCCGGCAAGCGGGCAGGGCACGCCGGGCATCAGCCGCACCGGGCGCAGGTTGACATACTGGTCATATTCCCGCCGGAACTGGAGCAGCGACCCCCAGAGCGAGACATGATCGGGCACGGTATCAGGCCAGCCGACCGCGCCGAAGAAAATCGCATCGGGCCTGCCGATCTGCTCCTTCCAGTCCTCGGGCATCATCGCGCCATGGCGGGCGTAATAATCGCAACAGGCAAAATCATGCCATTGCTGGGTGATGGTGAAGCCATAAAGGCTGGCGGCGCGCTCCAGCACGCGCACGCCCTCGGGCATCACTTCCTTGCCGATGCCATCGCCGGGGATGACCGAAATCGTATAGTTGCGGGGGCTGTCTGCCATGGGGGCTCCTTAAGGCTGAAGTTTCAGCCCGCCGATGTGAAAGGTCTTGGTTTCCAGATATTCATCGATCCCGGCATGGGCACCCTCGCGGCCCAGACCCGATTGCTTGATGCCGCCAAAGGGGGCGACCTCCATCGCCATCGATCCGGTGTTGAGCGCGACCATGCCGGCCTCCAGCTTGCGCCCGACGCGAAAGGCGCGGTGCAGGTTTTCGGTATAGAAATAGCTCGCCAGACCATAGCTGGTGGCATTGGCCAGATCGATCGCCTCCTGCTCGTCATGAAAGCGGAAGATCGGCGCGACCGGGCCAAAGGTCTCTTCATGCGCCAGCCGCATGGCGGTGCTCGCCCCGGTCAGCACCACGGGTGCCACGAACCGGCCATCGCCGTCCGGGCCTTCGGCGCGGGCATGGATGCGCGCGCCATGGCCCAGCGCATCGTCGATATGCGCCATCACCTTGTCGCTTGCCGCGCGGTTGATCAGCGGGCCGATGGTGACGCCGGGCTGGTCGCCCGCACCCAGCTTCAACTGGGTGACTGCGCGGGCCAGCTTGTCGGCAAACGCATCATGGACTGCATCATGCACCAGAATGCGGTTGGCGCAGACGCAGGTCTGGCCGGCATTGCGAAATTTGCTGACCATGGTCGCGGCCACCGCCAGATCGAGATCGGCATCCTCAAACACGATCAGCGGCGCATTGCCGCCCAGCTCAAGGCTCAGCCGCTTGATGGTATCCGCGCACTGGCGCATCAGCAGCGCGCCGACGCGGGTTGATCCGGTGAACGAGAGCTTGCGCACCACCGGGCTGGCGGTGATCGTGCTGCCGATGGCCTGCGGCATGCCGGTGACGATGTTGATCACCCCGGCGGGAAAGCCCGCCTGCTCGGCCAGAACGACCAGTGCCAGCGCGGTAAACGGCGTCAGGTCCGATGGCTTGATGATCACAGGGCATCCGGCTGCCAGCGCGGGGGCGCATTTGCGGGTGATCATCGCGGCTGGAAAATTCCACGGCGTGATCGCCGCCGAGACGCCGACCGGTTCCTTCATCACCAGAATGCAGCGGTCCGGCTCGGGCGCGGGGATGATGCTGCCGTCGATGCGTTTGGCCTCTTCGGCAAACCATGCGATGAAGCTGGCGGCATAGCGGATTTCGCCCTGCGCCTCGGCCAGCGGCTTGCCCTGTTCGGCACACATGATCTGGGCAAGATCGGCAAGGTTGGCCAGCACCAGATCATGCCAGCGTTGCAGCAGGGCGGCGCGGTCCCTGGCCAGCGTGTCGCGCCAGCCGGGCAGTGCTGCCTCAGCAGCGGCAATCGCCTGCGCGGTTTCCCCGGCACCGCAATCGGGCACCGTGCCGATCACCTGACCGGTGGCGGGATTGTCCACCGCGATGACCGCGCCGGACGCCGCCGCGCACCAGCTTCCGCCGATCAGCGCGCGCTCATTGAACAGCGCCGGGTTGGCAAGCGCGATGCCGCTCATCCCAGTGCCTGGCTGACCAGCGAGAACAGCTGCACGCGCTGGGCAGAAGGCAGGGGCGGGGCGGGCGGCAGGGGTGCGCCACACACCATCTTCACCACCCGGCCGACCTGCGGCAGGCCAAGCTCTGCCAGCCACGGCCCCAGGCCGCTTTCCTCGGTAATGTCGAGACGGCAGAACGAGCTGGCATTGGCCGCCAGCCAATGGTTGATCAGCACGCGCGCGCCATGCGCATCGGGCGCGATCGTCGGCCCGATCAGATAGCCCCGGCCAAAGCGACGGAAGATGGCAAAGCCGACCGGCGCGTTATCGCGCGTCAGGATGACGCACTGACCATCGGCCAGGATCGCGTCGGTCACGGCATCGCGGTCCATGCCGGTGGCGGCGCGGCTCAGGTCGCGCAGCAGCGGCAGGTCCTTGCTGCCCATCGGCCGCACTCGCTCGCCCGGCAGCATCTCGATCACCGGCACCGCGTTTGGCACGCCCTGATGTTGCAGGATCACGCCGGTCTCGACAAAGCCGATCTTGCGATACAGCGGTTCGCCCTCGGCGGTGGCGTTGAGCATCACCGTGCGCCCGCCCAGATCGCCGAGCAGCGCGTCCATCAGCGCACGGCCCAGCCCGCGCCCCTGACAGGCGGGGGAAACGATGACCATACCGACGGTCGCGGCAGTTTCGCCAAACGGCCAGCTCATCGCTGTGCCAACGACCTTGCCGTCATCCTCGATGACATAGCCCTGGCCCAGCGCCTGAAGCATGGCCCAGTCCTCGGGACGGTGCGGCCATTTCTGTTCGGCAGACAAGCCATAGGCCGCGTCCAGATCAGCCTCGGTCATGCGCCGCAACAGTGCCGTTGAATCCACCAGCATAGTCAATGTCCCGTCTCCTCCCGATGCGAAAAGGGCGATCTCCACCCCGTCCCAGATACTGTCTATCGCTTTACGCCCGCCAGCCAAGCATGGGGTGCTGCCTTGGCGGGATTTTTGGAAGATTATTGCGACTTTGAAAGGTGCTGGCCACGACAAATGCCGCCATCTCGGGCTATCAAGGGCCAATAGCCCCGTACAGATGCGGGCCAGCACAAGGGCCAGACTCGTGAGCAGCTTCGATCCTGACCATATCATCCCGGAGCCGGGCAGCAATTTTATCGCTGGCAGGCGCGTTGCCGGGCGCGGTGCGCGGCTGGCCGTCGCCCGCCCGTCCGATGGCCAGACATGGGCAGAGCTGGACAGCGCCGATGCGGCGCAGCTTGACGAGGCGATTGCTGATGCCGACCGCGCCTTTCGCACCAGCGGCTGGGCCAGTGCCGATCCGCGCGAGCGGATGCGGGTGCTGCGCGCCTGGGCTGATCTGGTCGATGCCGACCCGGTGCTACCCCCGCTGGAAGCCGCCGGATCGACGCGCACGCTGCGCGAAATTCTCGCCTGGGACCGCAGCTACACCGCCGAGACGATCCGCTTCTTCGGCGAATGGGCCGACAAGCTGGGCGGAGAGGTGGCGCAGACCGTGCCGGGCAAGCTGGGCATGACGTTGCTGGAACCCTATGGTGTGGTCGCTGCAATTGCACCATGGAACCTGCCGCTGGTGATGGCGGCGTGGAAGATCGCCCCGGCCATCGCGGCGGGCAACAGCATCGTCCTCAAGCCATCCGAGCTGACGCCGTTCAGCATCGTGCGGCTGGCGCAGCTGGCTGTGCAGGCCGGGCTTCCGGCGGGCGTGTTCAACATCGTGCAGGGCACCGGCCAGGCGATTGGCGATCCGCTGGTGCGCGCACCTCAGGTGGCCAAGGTGACCTTCACCGGATCGACCAGCACCGGTATTGCCATCATGACCGCCTGCGCTGCCACCGGTCCCAAGCCGGTGACGCTGGAACTGGGCGGCAAAAGCCCGCAGATCGTCTTTGCCGATGCCGCGCTCGATCAGGCCTCGGCCATTGTCGCCCGCGCCATCACGCTCAACGCCGGACAGGTGTGCGTCGCCGGATCGCGTCTGCTGGTGCAGGAGAGCGTGGCTGATGAGGTGACCGCGCGGATCGTCGCCGCGTTCGAGGCGCACGCCATTGGTCCGACCTGGGAGGAGGCGACGACGCTGGGGCCGATCATCTCGCCTGGCCAGCTCGACCGGATCGATGCGATGGTGCAGCAGGCGCGCCACGCCGGGGCCGAGGCGCTGACTGGCGGCCACCGCGCTCCCGCGCCGCAACAGGGCAGCTATTATGCCCCGACGCTGCTGTCAGGCGTCGCGCAGGACTGTGCGGCGGTGCAGGAGGAAATCTTTGGCCCGGTGCTGACCGTGCAGACCTTCCGCGACGAGGACGAAGCCTATGCACTCGCCAATGACAGCCGCTACGGGCTGGCGGCGGGCGTCCACACCCGCGATGTCAGCCTTGCCCTGCGCGCGGTGCGCTCGCTTCAGGCGGGCACGGTGTGGGTCAACCGCTATGGCCGCAGCAATGATTTCATCCTGCCCACCGGCGGCTACAAGCAATCGGGCATCGGCAAGGATCTGGGGCGAGAGGCCTATCTCGCCAACCTCAAATCCAAGACCGCGCTGATCGAATTCTGATCCCCGTTTTGCCGCCATTCAACCAGCGGCAAAGCGGCGGATGTCATAGGCTGCGATGGGAATGTCGGTGCTGCCTGTGGCGATCAGTTCGGCCATGGTCTCGCCGACACCGGGGCCGATCTGAAAGCCCGACCCTGAAAAGCCAAAGGCATAGAACAGGCCGGGCGTGGTGCCGCTTGGCCCCATCACCGGCAGGCTGTCGGGCATATAGCCTTCGATGCCGGACCAGACGCGGATGATGTTGAGCCGCCCGAGTTCAGGCGCAAGGCGGCGGATGTGCTTCAACTGGCTCAACAGATTTTCCGGCTTCACATAGGCACGATACTGGTCCGGGAAGGATGGCCCGCGCGTCGATCCGCCGATGACGATATTGCCGCGCGCCACCTGACGGAAATAGACGGTTTCCTCCTCCAGCGGGGTCATCACCCCCACGGCAGGCGCGATGGCATAGGGCACTGGTTCGGTCACGCTCATGTTCGGGCCGCGCGGGGTTACCGGCACCGGTTCGCCGAATTGCGATGACAGCGCATTGCCCCACGCGCCTGCGGTCACCAGCAGGATCGGCGCGCGAAAGCTGCGCCCGTCCCCGGCGGTGACGACAAAATCCTCGCCCGATTTCTGTGCGGCGATGATGCGGGTGTTTTCATGGATCACCGCGCCCAGCGCGATGGCGGCGCGGGCAAAGGCGGGCGCGGCGAGGCGCGGGTTGGCATGGCCATCCAGCGCCGAATAGGATCCTGCCAGCACGTCCTGGCCAAAGAAGGGGAAACGGTCGCGCAGCGCATTGCCGCTCAGCAGTTCCAGCGACAGCCCCTCGTCCCTGGCCTTGTCGGCATAATCCTCCATCGCCCCCACCAGCTCGGGCCGCTCGCGATAGCAGACGCGGATATGGCCCGATGGCATGAACTCCAGATCGCTGCCGACCAGCGCTTTGGCGTTGCGCCAGCTGGCCAGCGCCCGGTTGGCGAGCGGAAGCTGGTGGATCGGCCTGCCCTGACGGCGGACATTGCCGAAATTGGTGCCGCTGGCCTGCCGCCCGACTAGATCGGTCTCCAGCAGCGTGACCGACAGCCCGCGCTGGCGCAGGAAAAACGCGGCAGAACAGCCCATCAGGCCGCCGCCGACGATCACCACATCGCTATGCCCTGCCGGCGCGCTCATGCTGCATCCTCCCCGGTGGAGATAGACAGCGGCTTGACCGGGGCCTGGGCGCGCAGGCGACCGACGCTTTCGACCGGCACGCGGGCCTCTGCGGCGATCACCTCGGCGGCGGCCAGCCCGCAATAGCGGCCCTGGCAGCGGCCCATGCCGACGCGGCTGAAGGCCTTGGCGCGGTTGGCCTCGCGCGCGCCGGTTTCGCGCACCACCTGCCGCAGATCGCCTGCGGTCACCGCCTCGCAGCGGCAGACCATCGCTGCATCGGGCAGGCTGGCGGCCTGATGTTGCGGCCAGGGGAAGGCGCGCATCAGCCCGCGGGCAAAGCGTGCATAATCGGCCATCGCATCCAGCAGATGCGCCCGCTCTGCCGCATCGACCGCCAGGCCCAGATCGGCCAGCGCGGCAAGCGCGGCAAGCTGACCGCCCGCCTCTGCCGCCCGCGCGCCCCGGATGCGGCAACCGTCCCCGGCCAGATAGACGCCCGGCACGCTGGAACGGCCCTCTGCATCGCATTGCGGCAGCCACTGGCGGCTGACCGGGTCAAAGCCAAAGGCGCAGCGGGCCAGATCGGCCAGCTGGGTCTCGCTGCGCAGATGATGGCCCATGGCAACGGCATCGCAGGCGATCTCGCGCGTGTCGCCGCCTGCGGTGCGATAGACAAGGCCGGTGACGCCCTGATCGGCATCGCCCCTGATCTCTACCGGCGTCACCCCATGCAGCACCGGCACCCCGGCCTTGCGCAGCGCCAGCGTCAGGCCGATGCCGTTCCACAGCACCGATGGCAGCGCCAGCATGTCCGGCGCGGCGCGCACGCGGGCGCTGGCAGGCGCGCTGTCGAGCACGGCGGCAACCTTGGCCCCGGCGGCGGCATATTGCGCAGCGACCAGATAGAGCAGCGGGCCGGAGCCCATGAACACGATCTCGCGCCCGATGGCACAGGCCTGCGCCTTCAGCGCCACCTGCGCGCCGCCCAGGCTGTAGCATCCCGCATGATGCCAGCCGAGCACCGGCATCAGCCGGTCGGTCGCGCCCGAACACACGATCAGCGCATCAAAGGGTGCGGCGTCCTGATCGTGCGCATTGGCCCACCAGACATGCTGGTCGGCGATGTTCCACACCAAAGTCTCGGGCCGGTAATCGATATGCGGCAGCAAAGCCTCAAAGCTCTGGTGCAGGTCGCGCGCGCGCCCGGCCTCGGTGCCATAGAGCTTGGCATAGGACCGGCCAAAGCCTTCGGGCTGGCGGCGATAGATCTGGCCGCCGCTGCGCTGGCCTTCGTCAATGACCATCGGGCGCAGACCGGCGCGCACCAGTGCCTCAGCCGCGCGGGTTCCGGCTGGCCCTGCGCCGACAATGATTACGCGAGGTTCGGCCATGATGCCTCCGGGTTATGGGTAACGATCCTCAGCCCGGCACGCGCAGGGGTGGAACAGGCGCGCAGCCGCTCGCCGCTTTCGGTCCACACCCAGCAATCCTGGCACGCCCCCATCAGGCAGAAGCCGGCGCGGCTGCCATCGTCGAATTCGGATGTGCGCAAGGCACGGCCCGCTTGCAGCATCGCCGTCATCAGCGTGTCCCCCTCCAGCGCGGAGACCGGCTCGCCATCGACATGCAGGGTCAGGGCGGGGCGGCTGTGTTCGTCCAGCCGGATGAAACGTCCGGTCATGCACAGGCTCCTTCGGGCTTGACGGGGGCGGAAGCAAGCTCGGCATCGCCCAGATGGCACAAGATGCGGCTGCCCTTGGCCAGCGTCTGGCGTGGCGGCGGCAGGCGGTTGCACAGGCCATCGCGGCGCTGCGCGCACCGGGGCAGGAAACGGCACAGCGCAGGGTCGTCGCTGGCAGGGCCGATGGCGGGCAGCACCGGCGCGCTGGCGCATTGTTCCAGCCAACCGGCGCGCATCTGCGGCACCGATCCGGTGAGCAGCGCGCTATAGGGGTGGAAGGGCGCGGTGGCAAAACCGGCGCGCGGCCCCGCTTCCACCATCTGCCCGGCATAGAGCACCACAATATCGTCGCACAGCGCGCGCACGGTCGAAATATCGTGGCTGATGAACATATAGGCAAGGCCAAGGTCGCGCCGCAGCTCTGCCAGCAGATCGATGATCGCTGCGCCCACCACGGTATCGAGCGCCGATGTCACCTCGTCGCACAGGATCAGGCGCGGCTGGGCCGCCAGCGCGCGGGCCAGGTTGATCCGCTGCTTCTGCCCACCCGACAGCGCGGTGCAGCGCTGGGCGATCACACCGGCGGGCAGGCGGATCAGATCAATCAGCTCTGCCACCCGCCGCCGCGCCGCAGCCCCGGTGATGCCGTGATAAAAGGCGAGCGGGCGGGCGAGGACGGTGAACACGTCATGCGCCGGGTTGAGCGCGGTATCGGCATTCTGGAACACCAGTTGCACATCGCGCAGCTGGTCTTTGCTGCGCGCTGCCATGCCGCCGGGGAGCAGCTTGCCATCGAGCAGCACGTCGCCGGTCGCAGGCGGCAACAGCCCGGCGATGACGCGCGCCAGCGTCGATTTGCCGCAGCCCGATTCGCCGATAATGCCCAGCGCCGCACCGGGTGTGATGGCAAGGTTGATGTCGCGCAGCACCGGCGCGCCATTCCCGGCCTTGCCGCCCGTGCCGCCATAGCCCGCGCTCAGCCCGCGCACCTCCAGCAGCGGTGCGGGCGCAGTGGTGGGCGCAGGCGGCGCGGGGCGCAGATCGGGCCGGGCGGCGGCCATCAGCGTGCGGGTGTAGCTGTCCGCCGGCTGGTGCAGCACCTGGCCCGCCGTGCCCTGTTCGCAGATGCGGCCCTTGTTGAGCACCAGAATCTGGTCTGCCATCTGCGCGACAACCGCCAGATCGTGCGAGACATAGACGGCGCTTGCCCCCTGCTGGCGGATGACGGACTTGAACGCGCGCAGCACGTCAATCTGGGTGGTGACATCCAGCGCGGTGGTCGGCTCGTCCAGGATGACCAGTTCGGGGTCGGTGATCAGCGCCATGGCCGCCATCAGCCGCTGGAGCTGCCCGCCGGAAAGCTGGTGCGGATAGCGCGCGCCGATGCTCTCGGGGCTGGGCAGCGCCAGCGCGCGGAACAGGGCGATGGCCTTTGTTTCCGCCTCGGCACGCGGCATCAGGCCGTGGATCAGCGCCGGTTCAATCACCTGATCCATCAGCGTGCGCGAAGGGTTGAAGGCGGCAGCGGCGCTCTGTGCGATATAGGCGACGCGGTTGCCCCGCAGCGCAGCCAGATCGTGCGGAGCCAGCGCGCGCACATCCCTATCTCCAACGCGGATGCTGCCGCTGGCAATGGTCGCGCCGGGGCGGGCATAGCCCATCAGGGTCAGCGCGATGGTGGTCTTGCCCGATCCCGATTCGCCGATCAGCGCCAGCACCTCGCCGCGCCGGAGCGTAAAGTCGATGTCGCTGACCAGCGTGATCGTGCCGCCATCGCGCCCGCGCGCGGTGACGCTGAGATTCTGCACGGCAATATGCGGCTGATCCGACGCGCTCATCGCTTGCTCTCCGACAGGCCCAGCGCATCGATCAGCAGATTGACACCCACGGTCAGCGTCGCAATCGCCAGCGCGGGCATCAGCACGGCCGGCGCACCCTCGGCCACGCCCGAGACATTCTCGCGCACCAGCGACCCCAGATCGGCATCGGGCGGCTGCACGCCAAGGCCCAGAAAGCTGAGGCCGGAGAGCATCAGCACGATGAACACGAAACGCAGGCCAAGATCCGCAGCCAAGGGTTGCAGCATATTGGGCAGCATCTCTTGCAGCGCGATGTAACGGCGGCTTTCGCCGCGCACCCTGGCGACCTGCACATAATCCATCTCGGCCAGATTCGTCGCCAGCGCGCGGGCGATGCGATAATTGCCGGGCACATAGGTGACCGCCGCGATCAGCAGCAGCAGCGGGATGGATGAGCCGAGCGCGGCGATCAGCACCAGCGCAAAGATTTTCGACGGGATGGAGATGAGCGTGTCCATCAGCCGCGAGAGGATTTCATCCGCCCAGCGCCCGCCGAGCGATGCCGTGAGCGCCAGCGCCGTGCCGCTAGCCGAAGCCAGCAGCGCAGCCCCCGCCGCCAGCCCGACGGTAAAGCGCGTGCCCGACAGCAGGCGGCTCAGCACGTCCCGGCCCAGATAATCGGTGCCCAGCCAGTGGCGGGCAGAAAAGCCCTCGAACACCTCCATCGCCACAAAGGCACCGGGCGGATAAGGCGCGATGAACGGGCCGATGATGGCCACCACCAGCCAGAACAGCATCAACGCCAGCCCGATCCGCCCGGACAGGGCCAGGCGCCGCGCCCGCGCCAGGGCTGATGGCAGCACCGCCCCGCTCATCGTGCGCGCAGCCTGGGGTTGGCGAGGATCGCGGTCACGTCCGCAATCAGCATCAGGATCAGATAGGCGAGGCAAAAGATCATCGCACAGGCCTGAAGCAGCGGCATGTCGCGGCTGGTCACCGCATTGACCATCAGGCTGGCAAGCCCGGGATAGTTGAAGATCGTCTCGACGATGATCGCCCCGCCCAGCAGATAGGACAGGCTGAGCGCAATGGCGTTGATGATTGGCGCAATGGCATTGGGCAGAATATGCACCAGCACGATGCGCACCGGCCCAAGCCCCTTCAACCGCGCCATTTCAACATAGGGCCGGTCCATCTGGTCGATGATCGCCGCGCGCGTCATCCGCGCCATCTGCGCGATGACGACGACGCTGAGCGTGACAATCGGCAGCGCGCAGCCGCGCAGATATTCGCCCCAGCCCATCTCGTCATGCACCAGCGCGATCGACGGTAGCCATTGCAGCTTCACCGAAAACAGCAGCACGGCCAGCGTCGCGACCAGAAATTCGGGCATCGCGACCATCGACAGGCTGGCGATGTTGAGCGCCCGGTCCAGCCGTCCGCCCCGGCCCATGGCAGACACGATGCCGATGGCGAGCGCGGCGGGAACGGCGACCAGCGCGCACAGCGCGCCGAGCAGCAGGCTGTTGGGCAGGCGCTGGGCGATCACCTCTGCCACCGGCAGGTTGGCGACCATCGACTGGCCGGGGTCACCCGCCAGCATCGCCGCCAGCCAGCCGAAATAGCGCTGGTGCAGCGGCTGATCCAGCCCCAGTTCGCGGCGCAGCGCCGCCACCTGCTCGGCGGTGGCGCTCTGCCCCAGCGTCTCCTGCGCGACATCGCCGGGCAGCAGCGCGGCCATGAGGAAGATTGCGATGGAAACCAGCAGCAGCGTCAGCGCCGCCGAGGCGATACGCCGCGCGATCAACGCCGCAAGGCCACGCGATGCGCCGCCGCTCTGGCCCATCGCCGCCATCAGCCGTTCCACCAGCAATATTCGGCAAATTGATAGCCCATGAAGCTGCCCAGCGGATTGGGTGACAGCCCCTTGAGCCTGCGGTCATAGCCATCGATCTGGCTGATGAACACGGGGATGGCGACGCCGCAGCGATTGCGCACCAGCGCCTGCATCTCGCCATAAAGCTGCTTGCGCCGCGCCTGATCGGGCTCGCCGCGCGCCTCCAGCAGCAGCCGGTCGAAACGCGGGCTCTTCCAGCCCGATTCATTCCATTCGGCATCGGATTTGTAGAACAGGCTGAACACCAGATCGGCGGTGGGCCGGGGGTTGGTGTTGCCGAAGCCCAAGGGGTGCTTCATCCAGTGGGTGGACCAGTAACCGTCTGCCGGAACCCGGTTGACCGCCAGATTGAGCCCCACCCGCGCGCCATATTCCTGAAGGATCGAGGCCATGTCGACCGATCCGTCCGCTGCGGGCGAGGCATAGACCGGCAGGCGCACCCCGCTCAGCCCAGACCGCGCCAGATGCCAGCGTGCCCGGTCCAGATCGAGCCGGGTCTGCGGCAGGTCCGCATTGAAATAGGGGTGGAAGGGCGGGATGGGATGATCGTTGGCGATGGTCGCATAGTTGCGGAACAAGGCTCGCTTCACCAGCGGCCGGTCGATCAGATATTTCATCGCCGCGACAAAATGCGCGTTGCCGGTGGGCAGCCGGTCCTGCCGCATGATCAGATCGGTATAGAGGCCCGACTGGGTTTCCAAAATGGCATGGCGCGCCGATGCGTCGATCCGCCGCGTGGACCGCGGATTGACCGAACTGATGAGCTGGACATCGCCCGAGAGCAAGGCGTTCACCCGGCTGACCTCATCGGGAATGCCGATCAGCTCGATCTGCTCCAGATAAGGGCGGCCCGGCTTCCAGTAATCGCGGTTGCGCGTCGCGACGGTGCGCACGCCGGGGCGGAACTGGGTGCAGCGATAGGGGCCGGTGCCATTGGCGGTGCGAAAGCTCTTCTGCCCGGCGCGCAGGATCAGGAAATGCGATTGCGCCAGAATGACGGGAAGGTCCGCATTCGGCCCGGTCAGGCGGATCACCAGCTCCAGCGGCCCGGTCGCCCGGATGCTGGCAAACTGTTCGGCAATGATCGCGACCTTGGAGCCGACAGCCGGAATCTTGTGGCGCAGCAGCGACCAGACGACATCGCGCGCGGTCAGCGGCGCGCCATCGTGAAAGGTCACGCCCTTGCGCAATTGCACAGTCCAGGTCTGCTGGTCGCGGCTTTCGATCCGCTCGGCCAGCGCCGGGCGCGGGTTCATCGCCCGGTCGAGCTGGGTCAGGCCCGAATAGAACATGAAATGGCGGACATAATCGGTGGACAGCGCACCCTTGGCCGGATCGAGCGTATCGGCGGTGGAGCTGGACAGGCTGGCGACGCGGATCGACCCGCCGATGCGCGGGCGGGCAGGGGCCAGCGACAGTGCGCTTTCCGGCAGCAGCAACCCGCCCCCCAGCGCCAGGCCACTGCCCAGCAGCGCACGGCGTGTCAGCGCATCGTCGCCTGGCATCATCGGATGATGTCCTGCCATTTATACCACAGGCCAACCAGTGGCAGGAACCAGGGCTTGCCGAAATGACCGGGCACGCTGGGCCAGTCGAGCGTCGCCCATGGATTGGCCGAAGCCTCGCCGCCGATCACCCGCGCCATCGCCTGGCCCATATGCGTCGCCATCTGCACGCCGTGCCCGCTATAGCCCATGGCATAATAGAGCCCGTCCTGTTCGCCCGCGCGCGGCAGACGGTCGGCGGTCAGGTCGACCATGCCGCCCCAGACATGGTCCAGCCTTGTCCCGGCCAGCGCGGGGAAGATGGCGTGCATCGCCTGTTCCAGCACGATGCCGCTTTTGAGATCGGACTTCGGGCTGCTGATCGCAAAGCGTGCCCGCCCGCCGAAGATCAGCCGATTGTCTGCCGCCAGCCGGAAGTAATTGCCGATATTCTTGCTGGTGACGAAATTGCGCCGCTGCGGCATCAGCCGGTCGATCAGTTGCGGTTCCAGCGGCGCCGTGGCGATCACGAAGCTGCCCACCGAAACGATCCGCCGCCGGAACCAGGCAAAGGGCGCAGCAGCGCTTGCGCCGCCGGTCGCCACCAGCACCTGGGCTGCGGTGATGCGGCCCTTTGGCGTTGTCAGCCGCCAGCTTTTGCCGATCCGTTCCAGCGCCTGCACGCCTGCCTGTTCATAAACCCTGGCCCCGGCGCGCACCGCTGCTGCGGCCAGGCCGATGCCGAACCGGCCGGGGTGCAACTGGGCAGAGCTGGTCTGCACCAGCGCGCCGTGAAAGCCGGGGGCATTGATTTCTTCCGCCAGCCGCTCGCGCGGCACTAGCAGCACATCGGGGTCGACATGTTCGGCCAGCAGATCGCGGGCGCGGGCCAGCTTGTCATAATGCTGCGGCTTGGCGGCCAGCTTGGCGCGGCCACAGCGGCGGAAATCGCAGTCAATCGCCTCCTCGCGCGCCAGCCGCTCGACCGTATCGACCGCCTCGCAATGCGCGCGGTAGAACAGGCGCGCGGTATCCAGCCCGAAGCGGGCGACCAGCGCGCCAAAATCCTGCGCGGTGCCGCTGTTGCACTGGCCGCCGTTGCGTCCCGATGCCTGGCCGATGACCTCGCCTGCCTCCAGCACCACCACCGATGCGCCCGCGCGGGCGAGCGCCAGCGCCGCCGAGAGGCCGGTAAAGCCGCCGCCGATGATCGCGACATCGGCCTCGCCCTCCACGCCGCCCGCCGCCGCGCCGTCAAAGCGCGGTGCGGTGGCCAGCCAATAGCTCTGGAGCGACGCTGCCATGCCGTTGCCTACAGGCCGACCACGGCCGGCAGACAGCCGATGTGCGGAATCTCGACATCGCGGTAGAACGGATTGGACGGCTCATGCCCGCGCCCGACAAACACGCGGCAACCAAAGCCCAGATCGGTCGCGCTGTTCTGGTCATAGCGGAAGCTGGACGAGACGTGCATCATCTCTTCCGGGCCGCAGCCCAGCATGTCGAACATATATTCGAACGCCTGCATCCTGGGCTTGTAGGCCTGGGCCATCTGCGCGGTATAGACTTTGTGGAACGGCGCGCCGAGCATCGCGACATTATGGTGAATCTGGTCGTTCATCGCGTTTGACAGGATCACCAGCGGAATGCTGTCTGCAATGCGCGAAAGGCCGCCGGGCACATCATCATGCGGCCCCCAGGTCGGCACGGCGGCATAGATGGCATCGGCATCGGCATCACGATATTCGACGCCCCATTTGCGGCAGGTGCGCTCCAGCGACTGGCCGATGACATCGCGATAGGGCTTCCAGGGGCCAAGCACCTCATCGAGCCGATAGGCGGACCAGTCCTTGCAAAAGGCGGGCAGCTTTTCCGCAGGCAGCCGGTCGGCCATAAAGGCGGTCGCCATCTCGGTCATGCGGAAGCGGGTGAGGGTGCCATAGCAGTCGAAGCTGATGTACTTGGGCCGGAAATTGGGCATGGACGAATCAATCCCTGTTCAGTCTGCGGCAGCATCGCCGCCCATGTAACTATAGGACATGCCGGGGCCGGAACATGGTCCTGATTGATGGCGATGTGCGAACATTTTCGGGGCATCTGCCGGTTTCATTCAGCATAGTCTGCCGTGACCCCAAAGCCACGGCAATCCGGCGCTGCTGCCCGGCATCAGCCGCGCATGGACGCGCCCTTGCGGCATAATCTTCTGCGCCAGGGTCAATAGCCGGTGGCGGTGTTGACTTCACCCTGCATGGCTTCGACGGCCTCATAGCGGCGGATATTGGCGATCACTGCCCGCGCGGCGGTTTCGGGCCGGGTGACGCTGGCGATATGCGGGGTCAGCACGATGCCGGGATGCTGCCAGAACGGGTGGTCAGCAGGCAGCGGTTCGGCATCGAACACATCCAGAAACGCGCCTGCCAGATGGCCGGAATCGAGCAGGTCCAGCAGATCCTGCTCCACCAGATGCCCGCCGCGCCCGACATTGATGATCGTCGCCCCGGCAGGCAGCCGCGAAAGGGTGTCGCGGCACACTATGCGGCGCGTCTCATTGGTCAGCGGCAGCAGGCAGACCAGGATGTCGCTCGCCGCCAGAAAGGCGTCCAGCCCTGCTTGTCCGGCATGGACGGTCACGCCCTCGATGGTCCGCGCGCTGCGGTTCCAGGCGTGCAGAGCAAAGCCGAACGGCTTGAGCGCATGAAGCACCGCCGTGCCCAGCTGGCCGGTGCCCATGATGCCGATGCTGCGCTGCGCGGCGGGAACCGGGGCCACCGGCTGCCACAGGCCAGCGCGCTGTGCGCCCAGATAGCCGATCAACCCGCGATGCGCCGCCAGCGCTGCCATGCAGACATATTCCACCATGCCCTCGACAATGCCCGGCTCCAGCATCCGCACCAGCCGCACCCCGCGCGGCAGGCTGGCAAGGTCAAACTGGTCGATCCCTGCGCCCACGCAGAAGATCACCTCCAGATCAGGCAGGGCTTTGAGCAGCGCCTGCGGCGGGTTCCAGGCGACAAGATAGCGGATGCCGCGCGGATCTATGCCGGGGGCAAGAGCGTCTGCCGGGCTGGTAACAAAGGCGATGTCGGGCGCGTCAGCGGCCAGAACCGCCTGCCAGACGGCACCGCGCACCGGATCGGATGTGTAGAGCAGGCGCACCGCAGTCTCCTTCGCTTGGCATTGCTATAGCGCAAACAGCGAAGGGCAGCGGACGGAATTTGCCCCCGCCGCTGCCCCCTGTTGCCCGATGGCGTGGCCGGTCAGAAGCTGAACGTCGCGCGCACCGCATAGGTGCGCGGCGCACCCGGCTGCACCCACAGCGCCGCATAGGAGCTGGCATAGAAGCGGGTGTTGAACAGATTGTCGATATTGGCAGAAATCTTGATATTCTCGTTCAGCGTCACCGATCCCAGCACGCGGGCGATGGTGTAATCGGGCAGGAAGAAGGTGGTCGCCGTCTCGCCCAGCCTGCGCCCGACATAGGTCACGCCCGCACCCAGCATCGCCTCGGCATCGCCAATCGCGAAATTCTTCATCAGCAGCGCGTTGGCCTGATGCTTGGGAATGTTGATTAGCGGGTCACCCTTGCTGATCGCCGCGCCGAAATTGGGGTCGCGCACATTCTCGGCCCAGCCTGCATCGGTATAGGCATAGGCCAGGAATACCTCAAAATCGCCGGGCAGCTTGGCGTTCAGGTCAAACTCCACCCCCTTGCTGTCGGCCGAGCCGATGGGCAGCGAAAACCCGGCGTTGAGCGGGTCGGCGGACAGCACATTGGTCTTCTCCATGGTGTAGAGCGCCAGCGTGCTGGTGAGCTTGCCATCGGCGGTGACGAACTTTGCGCCAACCTCATAGGCGGTGCTGATTTCCGGGTCGAACGGCTGGTTGGCGGCGGTCTGGCCGCTGTTCGGGCGGAAACCCTTGCTGTAGCTGGCATAGAGCGACAGCGTCTCCACCGGCTTGAACACAATGCCGGCATTGGGGCTGAACCGGTTGTAGGACCGGCTGGGGCTGGTGTTGTTGATGCGATTGGCAATATCCTGCTGGAAATCGTCATAGCGCCCGCCCAGCCGGATCGAGAGCTGATCGGTAATGTCGATCTGGTCCTGAAGATAGACGCCGATTGCCTTTTGCTGTTCGGATGCATTCTGGATGACCGCAGTCGGCACCGGCCCTGATGCGGTATAGTCGGGGTTGAAAATGTCGATGCCATAGGGGTTGGCCAGCGTCGGGCGAAAGCGCGTCTGGAAGGTGTTGATGTCAAACCTGTCCCAGTCGCCGCCGAGGCGCAGATTATGCACGATGCTGCCGGTGTTGAACGTGCCGCTGATCTCTGCGCGGATCACCGAATGGCTGGTGTCATAATCGCGGAAGCGGCGCTGGCGCGCCAGGGTGCGTCCGTTGACGAACAGCGTCTGGCGGCCGCGCACCAGCTCGGGATCGGCGGAAAAGCCGACAAAGGTTGTGTCCTTGTAACCCCCGCCGATCAGCAGCGTCCAATCGTCGCTGAAATCGTGCTGGAACTGGAGCTGATGGCCCAGCACCTCGACCTCGATTGGCCCGTCATTGGGATTGCCCAGAAAGCGCGAATTGGGGATCAGCCCCAGCACGCCATTGACGGCCACAACACCGCGATCAAACGGCACCTCCTGGTTCACATATTCCATCTCGTATGTAAGCAAGGTGCTGTCAGAAAATTTGAACAGGACCGAGGGGTTGGCCACATATTTGCGCGTTTCCACGGTGTCGCGGAAGCTGTCGGTATCCTCGACTGCACCGGTCAGGCGAACGGCTATGCCATCGGTGACTGCCAGGTTGAAATCGCCCTCGACGCGGTAGGTGTCAAACCGCCCGGCGCTCAGAGTAAAGCTGCCGAATGTGTCGAACTGCGGCTTTTTGGTGATGATGTTGATCGTGCCGCCCGGCTCGCCCCGCCCGAACAGCGCCGAATTGGGGCCTTTGAGAACGTCGATCCGCTCGACATTGGAAATGTCGCGCGGGCCACCGTAGCCGCGACCGCCATTGAAACCGTTGACCAGAAAACCGCTGGGGAAGTTCTCGTCACCGGCAAAGCCGCGAATGGCAAAACTGTCCCACAGGCCCCCAAAATTGTTCTGCCGGGCAACGCCGCTGGCCAGTTCCAGCGCGGTATCCAGCCGGGTGGCGTTCAGATTGGCGAGCAGTTCACCATCCAGTTGCACCACCGATTGCGGCAAGTCCCGCACCGGGGTTTCGCCGACATATTGCTGCTTGATGCCGGTGACGACGATGCTGTCATCAGCATTCTCTACCGCCGATTCTGTCTGCACCGCATCGGATGCATTGGTTGATGCCGTTGCGGCATGGGCCGCAGCAGACTGTGCCAGCGCCAGCGCGGCCAGGCTGATCGTGCAGGCGGACGTAAGATTGGCTTTGAATTGCATGTGCTGAACCCTCTTTCTGTCATTTCCCCTGCGCACTGGCAATCCCGCGGTCGCGGCGGATTTGCTGGGCGGTACCCAAGATTTTCTGTTTTGCTTGGAGTGCCAACGCTATCGCCTGCATCAAAATTAATGATCTGAAATGCGGGGAGGCACTGGCGGAAAATTGCGAAACAACAGCAATCGACCAAAGAAAATGCTGCGCTTGCATAGGCAACAACGGTGTCGCTGGGCGTCACCGGAGACACTTGTACCAATCTGCGGGCCTCGAAAAACTGGTTGATCCCACCATGCTGCGTCGCGATGGCCCGTCAGGTGAATGTGGCACACGATTTCGGGCGGCTGACCCCCTTACTTTCTGGTTGAATCCGACCGCAGACGGGTTGTCTCGCGTTGTCCGGACTGAATAGCTGCTAGAATTCTGGACGCCTTCGATCCTGATTTTGAGGACAGGAGGCGATGATGGGGAAGGCCAATGGAAGCGGCAGCTGGGCAGGCAAGTGTCTGGCGATGCCAGCAAGGATGCCGAGATCCGCCAGTTGAAGCGGAAGTTGGCCCGGGTGACCGAGGAGCGCGACATCCTAAACAAGCCACCGCGTATTTCGCCAGGGATGCAAAGTGAGATACGCATTCATTGTCGGACATCGCGATCGTTTTACCTGACGCGACCACCGGCCATTTCGTTCGAGAGTATCTGGCCGTACCTGACGATGAGGCCTTTGGAGGCCAACCCCGGTGCCGCCCAAGCCAGGCTGTTGCCCGGCCCAACCAGCGCGCAAAATCCTGCTTTCATTCAACGAGGGGGCCCGCGATCTGGCAAGGAATATCGCCACGACCGATGCTTATCTGGTCTCCCGTCGGCAGCGAAAGAAGGTGGAAATGCTGTTCGCGCACCTCAAGCGCAACTTGAAACTGGACCGCCTGCACCTGAGGTGGTGCCGGTTTTCTGGACAGGGTGTTAAGCTACTTCCGACCTGATGGAATGGTACGGGAATGAAGACGACGAGGAAGCGCTACAGCGCGGATTTCAAGGCCAAGGTTGCGCTGGAGGCGATCCGGGGCGACCTGACGCTGGCGGAATTGGCGGCCAAGCACGGCGTGCACCACACGATGATCGCATCGT
>Ga0075157_10000494_pt1 | contig 31639 bp, 34 predicted proteins | sample JI81BgreenDNA_FD_70967 | JGI IMG/M metagenome (GOLD analysis project Ga0075157, IMG submission 70967) | Wastewater effluent complex algal communities from Wisconsin, to seasonally profile nutrient transformation and Carbon sequestration -... | ecosystem: Engineered > WWTP > Effluent > Algae...
GAATGATTTCAACAGCATGATCAAATGACGGGCATTGAGCCGGCCTGGGTGACAAAAATGGTCAATATTGCGAATAAAATCAGATACCTATCAGAGAATTGGACAATCGAGTGGGAGTGACGGGAGCGTAGTAACGGCAGTGGTTGGCGGCTCCGGTGTAGAAATGCGCGAGTTTGCTCCCCGATAGTATTCGAAAGATGTTTCTCGGGTTTGTTCGGGAAGGCTGGTCGTGTTCGGTGAGAGGCAATGGGTGGCCCGGGCTCTCGCTGTGCAGGGCCAGTTACCTGATCGACAAGTCCGCTGAACCGGTCAGGATACGGTCCATCACGATGGCGCGGGCGTGGGCAACATGTTCGGTGGCGGCACGTTCTGCGGCGGGCGCATCGCGCGCCTCCAGTGCTGAAATCAGCGCATCATGGCCGTCGTCGGCGGCCGTCCGGTCATCTTCGGCTGCGCCAGGCCCGAACAGGCCGAGATGGACAAGGCGTTCCGTCTCATCCGCCAGTGTCTCGAGCAGGTTGTAGAGCCGGATGTTCCCGGTGGCAGCGGCAATCGCACGGTGGAAAGCGCGATTGGCAGCCACAAATGCGATCTGCTCGTGTTCGGTGGCGGCCTTCTGGGGTGCCCTGTTTAGCCGCCGGAGTTCGCCTACGTCCACACGGCCTGCGGCCAGGGCTGCCGCCCTGGGCTCAGCCATCAACCTGACCTCGAACAGGTCCCGGATGGACTGGATGGTTATCGGCGCCACTGTGTAACCGTGCCGTGCGACCGGCAGCACCAGACCCAGCTCCGCAAGTCGCGTCAGCGCCGCGCGCGCTGCCGCCTTTGCAAGGCCCAACTGCAGGCACAGACCGGCTTCCGAAAAGTGGCTCCCCGGCGCGAGCCGACAGGTGACGATTTCTGCCTTCACCAGCTGGAAGGCGGCGTCACTCTGGCGCACCGAAGCCTGTGGGCCCGATGCGGCCAACGGCGCATTCTGCATGATGAACAGCCTCCGAGAAAAAACTCTTGTGACATTCTACTGACATGTTACAAGATTGGCAACGGCTGACCGCAAAAGGATCCGCAAAATGCAGCCACGATCAATTCTTGCTGCAATCCTGCCCGCAATGGGGCTGCTGGCCATGGGCGCGGATGCGGCTGACCAATCAGTGCCGCCAGCACCGCCGGCACCTTCGGTCCCGCAACTGGTGGGTGCCTATGCAGCCGCGTGGGGCAGCCGTGATGCTGCCCGGATTGCGGCGCTGCACACCGTAGACACCGTATTCGATCTCCGCGTGGATGGTGAGCTGCCGGCAATCGGGCGAGAGGCTGCGCAGCAGCGTTTTGCGGGCATACTGCGTGACAATCCGGGCTATAGCTCGACGGTGCGGAAGGTCGATTTCGGCCCCGATTTCGTTGTCATCGAGTATCTGGTCGCCATGGACCCGCAGGCACCGTTTCGGCTCGGCCGGATCCGCTATGTGCCGACGGGCAGGTCATATGCGCTGCCTGCGATCGATGTGATCCGGTTCCGCCATGGCCTTGTGTTCGAGAAGGTGACCTTTCTGGATACTGAAACGATCCGCAGGAACAGCCGTGAAGCCGCAATTGTGGGCGAAGCCAGATGATAACTGAAGGCCTGCCCCCCAACACCGTGAGCCTGTTGCTTTCGGTCTTTGCCATGGCGGCGCTGACGTTTGTCATGATGCTCTGGATGGTTGCGACCCGCGTGCCGGCCATGCAGCGCGCTGGCCTTGATCCGCAGGCGGCAGCGCACACGTCTGCATTGCGGGGTAAGCTGCCGGCTTCAGCCGAACGCGTGGCCGACAACTACAACCACCTCAGCGAAGCACCCACCGTGTTCTATGCCGTCGTGATCGGTATCGTGCTTCTCGGGCTGGCGGATCAGGTTCACGTCGTTTCAGCATGGGTCTATGTTAGCCTGCGGGTGGCCCATTCGTTGGTGCAGGCCACGATCAACCGTGTGTCACTTCGTTTTCTGCTGTTCCTGCTCTCCTGGGCCGCGCTGGTCCTGATGATCGGCCGTGTCATTGCAGCGGCTGTCCGGCCGTGAGGCGGGCGCTTCTGGTTGGCATTGGCGCGCTGTGGGTGGCCACCGGCGTTGCCATCTTCATCGATCCGCGCACTTTTTACGATCACACCCCCGGCCTTGCGCTTATGGGCCCTTTCAGCGTGCATTTCATCAGGGACGTCGGGCTTGCGTTGCTTGCCGCCGGACTGGTGACTGCCATCGGGGCCCGGCGGGGCCACCGCGAACTCTGTCTCGCGGGTGTTTCCTGGCCTGTCTTCCACGCGCTGTTCCATATCCAGATCTGGTGGCATCGCGGGTTTCCGCTGGATGGCATCGCGGCCTTTGACGTTGGCGCGGTCATCGCGCCGGCGTTCGTTGCGGCGGCCCTGGCATGGCAGATCGGCCTTGGTACGTCTGCCACCAGAATGGGAACAACGGGATGATTGCAGTGATCTGCTGGGCGGCGCTCGGCCTCATTCACCTGCTACCGGCGATGGGATTATTCCGGCCTACGCTGATCAGCACACTCTATGGTGTGGAGGCTGGCAGCACCACCTTCCTGCTGCTGCATCACCGTGCGGCCCTGTTCATGGTCGTGCTCCTGGTGTGCATCTGGGCCCTGGCGCGGCCGGAGGTGCGTCCGCTGGCCAGCGTCTCCGTTGCGATCAGCATGCTGTCCTTTCTTTGGCTGTTTGTGGCCGGCGGGCAGCCTGCGGCCCTGCGTCAGATCGCCCTTGCCGATGTGATTGGCCTGCCGTTCCTCGCCATCGCGGCCTGGCATGCCTTCCGCCCGGTCCTGCATCCGTGAGGCGCCGATGACCCTTTCGATCCTGGCGCCCGCCGGTGCCGGCCTGTTCTATGGCATGCTCGGGCTGGCTGCTCTCATCAAGCCCGCATCATTGCTCAGCGGCTTTGGGCTGGGGGCGCACAGCCCTGACGCGCGCAATGAGGTCCGTGCTGTCTATGGCGGGTTCCCACTGGCCGTTGCCGCCCTTGTCCTCTGGAGCCTGAGCGGGGCCGGGCACGCCGAAGGCATATTGCTGGCGCTGTCGCTGGCCTCGCTGGGCATGGCGCTGGGCCGGCTCGTTTCAGCCGGCATTGATCGCGGCATCGGCCGGCTTCCGCTGGTCTTTGTCGGGGTGGAGCTTGCTCTTGCTGCCATGCTTGCTGCTGGCATCGATCCTGCCTGAAGGAAGCCGCGCGATGTCCGACGTATCTTTGCCCTTGCAGATTGCACCACTGGAAACAGCAGATCATGCTGAATGGCGTCGCCTGTGGGGGGCGTATCAACGGTTCTACGAAATTGAACTGTCTGAGGCGGTCCATGCTTCGACATGGTCGCGGTTGCTTGATCCTGCCGAACCAGTCCATGGCGCCATCGCGCGCACTGCGTCCATTGGTGCTGTCGGGCTGGTGCACTATGTTCGTCACCGGACCTGCTGGGACATCGCCGACAGCTGCTATCTGCAGGATCTGTATGTCGATGAGGCTCAGCGCGGCGGCGGCATCGGCAGGGCACTGATCACGCATGTCGCCGGGGCGGCAACTTCGTTCGGGGCCGCGCAGGTTCACTGGCTGACGCATCAGACCAACACCCGCGCGATGCGGCTTTACGACGATATCGCGCTGCAGTCCGGCTTCGTTGATTATCGTCTCGGAACGCCAGTGTAATACGATGATATGGACCCTGGCCTCATCATCTGTTTTGCTGTCGGGAACAGATCGGCTTTCGGCAGCCCGGTGACCCTGCCGCCAGGCCCTTTGCAACCGGCAACCCGGGCGCGCTGCTTTCACTTTTGGTGAGACTGGGCTCCATGTCTTAGGCTATGCAGATCATGTCGAAGCGCCTTGGACGCGATTTGCGAAGAGCGGCGCGATACCTTTAGGGGCAGAATTTCCCGATCGCGAAAATCTCGTCAAACAAGCGCAAATTGCTGCGACAGTTTCCCGAGCGGGAATACCGATGATTTTGAACCGCCAATTGCTGACGGCCGTCTGACGACCGGGGCTTGGGACTGGCTGGATGCCGACGGCGGTTGGTGACGGTCTTTTTCTGAAGGCTCATGAGGTGAGGGCTGGGACTCGAAATCGGCTTCAAAGTCAAAAAAGATGTCGATAGATGCTGGAACAGCGAAAAAATTTCCGTGCCGATTTCATCAATGATTTCAGTAGGGTGATCAAATGACGGGCCTTGGGGCGGGCCGGATTAACAAAAACCGGCAATAAGCCCTATAAAACAAAGGTTTAAGGTGTTTTAAAACAATCGAGTGGGAGTGACGGGTCGTGGTTGCGGATGTGAGAGCGTATTCCAGCGTGGAATCGACGACTTTCCAGTTGCAATAGGTACCGAAAGACATTGGACTCGGTCCTCATCGCTCGATCCGCCCGTTTCTTTGCTACGTTTGGACTCAGTCAGGGGTGCGCCGTTGGCCGAGTCAGGCATGCGGGGGTGCCGGAGGGGACCTCCCAAATTGGCGCTGTTGCACAGCTATCTTTGCTGATTCGCACCGCCACGTCTTCTAAGCGGTCAGGTCGACATAGGCTTGACATAAGTGAGCGAACGCTTATTTAATCCGCCATCATGGCTCAGATAGCAACTCACTCGCACCTTGGCCGCCCGGTCAACGAAGAAGCGCGCGCGCTGCGCCGGGAGCAGATCCTGGCTGGCGCCAGGGTCTGCTTCCTGCGCAAGGGCTTCCATGCCGCCAGCACGGCCGAGATCAGCGCCGAGGCGAAAGTGAGCGTGGCCAATCTCTATCAGTATTTCCCGACCAAGGATGATCTTGTGAGGGCGCTGATCGACGAGGAACTGGCCGGCGATCTCGAACTCATCAGGATTGTTGAAGAAGCGCCCAGCTTCCGGCAAGGCCTCGAAATTACCACCCGCATGGTCACTGCCAACCGGGAGGTCGCCCATGACAGTCGGCTGCGGTTGGAGATATTGGCCGAAGCGGCGCGCAATCCTGCGATCGCCGCCGTGGTCAAGGCGGCCGACGATCAGCTTGTGCGGGAAATCGGTGCCGTAATCGCCCGCTATCAGGCCAAGGGCGAACTGCGGGCCGATTTCGCGCCGGAAGTCGCCGCCCGCATTATAGTGTCGCTGTTCGATGGCATGACCGGCCGCTTCGCCTTTGGGCTCAGCGAAACCGAAGACCTGATCGTGGCAGCAGATCAGTTCATCGTGCAAGCACTGGCGCCGGCCGCAGTGTCGCCCTCACCAACCCCCTGACAGAGCGATAAAACCCCCGGCCGTGGGCCGTTTCGCGCTGCCCACGGACTTGACAGGAGCATAAAGTGAGTAAGGCCTCCTTAATTCATCTCGTCGTCGGCGCGCTGGCGCTTCAGGCTTGCTCAGACGCAGCCGACACGCCGCCACCGGCGCCAGTGCGCACTGTGCTTGTCAGCCGCGCAGAACCCGCCGCAGCTCCTGCCGACATGGTGATCGGCACGGTGCGCTCGACGCACTCACACATCGTGTCAACCGAACAGGGCGGGCGCGTCGTCGCGCTGCTCGCCAATGTCGGCGATCGCGTCGCCGCTGGCCAGGTGCTGGCGCGTCTCGACAGTGTACCGCTCGACCTTCGGGTGAACGCGGCAACGGCCGAAGCGGCCCGTGTGGCTGCGACGGCGGCCGAACGCGCGCGCAATGCCGAGCGCGTGGCGCAACTGGTGGCCGACGGCACCGCCTCGGCGGCCGAGCTCGATGCCGCGCGTGCCGAGGCGGCGACGGCGCGTGCCGCCCAGCGGATGGCCGATGTGCAGGCCAGACAGGCGCAGCGGGACAAGACGCTGGCCCTGCTCCGCGCGCCATCGAGCGGTGTGGTCGCAACGCGGCCGGCCATGCTGTCAGCGATTCTGGCACCGGGCGCCCCGGCGTTCGAGATCGAAGGCGAGGGTGACCGCCTGATCAGCGCAGCATTGCCGACGGTGGTTGCGGCCCGCTTGCAGCCCGGTGTGCGGGTCAGCTTCCAGCATGATGGCACCACCGGTGCGGCGCGGCTCAGCGGGATCAGTGCGCGCGACAATGGCGCGGGCGGCCGGGATGCCAGCTTCGTGGTCGTCGCCGGGGCACCGGCACCGGGGGCCATGGTGGAACTGATGCTGCCCGCGGCCGGGCAGTCTGCGTCGGCCCGTGTTCCGCAGGCCGCCGTCCTCGAAAGCCGCGATGGCAGCCAGAAGGTGCGCATTGTCGGCGCCGACAATCGCCTGCACGATGTGCCGGTGCAACTGCTCGGCCTTGCTGGCCCCAGCGCCCTTGTCCGGGGCCGACTGGCGGCCGGTGACCTGGTCGTCGCGGCCGGCGGCGAGTTCCTCCAGGCGGGCATGCGTGTCCGCCCCCATGTCGCCGTGCGCTGACGCCGGCGCTGACCAGCAAGGATCCAGTCCCATGTTGATCACCGCAGCCGCGCTCCGCCGGAGCCGGTTCACCATTGTGGCTGCGATCGCCCTGTTCCTGTCAGGGCTGGTCGCGCTGCTGGATTTCCCCGCCACCGAAGAGCCCTTTGTCCAGGTCCGTGCCGCCACGGTGGAAGCCTATTTGCCCGGTGCTACCAGCGAACGCACAGAACAGCTCGTCGCCAAGCCGATCGAGGAGCGGCTGCGCGAAGTGGCCGAGGTCAAGACGATCGAGACGGTCGTGCGCCCCGGATCGGTGTTCATTTCGGTCACGCTGCACGATGGGACGGCGGCCGGCCGGTTGCCGGCGATTTGGCAGCGCGTGCGCGTGAAGATGGACGAGGTGCGCGGGCAATTGCCGGAGGGTCTCAGCCCGATCATCATCAACGACGAATTCGCCCGTGTGGCGGTGCGCAGCCTGGCGCTGACTGGCAAGGGTTACAGTATGGGCCAGTTGCAGGATTGGGCACGTATCGCCCGTGACCGCTTGCAGACCGTGGACGGCGTCGAGCGCATCTCGCTGCATGGGGTGCGCGAGGAGCGGGTGTTCGTCGATCTCGGTCCGGCGAAGCTGGCGGCAGCCGGCCTGTCCTTCGATAAGGTGGCGAGCCATCTGGCCGAACGAAACATCGTGGCGGCGGCCGGCGAGATCGACACGGGTCGGCGGCTGCTGGCGCTCGAACCGAGCGGCGACCTGCCGAGCGTCGCCGCGTTGGCCGGCGTGCAGATTCCGCTGCCCGGTGGCCGCAGCCTGCCACTCGGCACGCTCGGCAGCATCCGCCAGACCCCGGCCGATCCGCTGCAGACCGCGGTGGTCGTCAATGGCCAGCCGGCGGTGGTGCTGGGCGTGTCGATGCGCACCGGGCTGAATGTGCTGTCCTTTGCCGAGCGGCTCGATGCCCGCGTGGTCGAGGTGGAACAGGCGCTGCCGGCCGGCATGAAACTGACCACGATCACCGATCAGAGCCAAGTGGTGGCGAAGGACCTGTTCAAGGTCGGGCAGACCTTCCTCGAAACCGTCGCGGTGGTGATGCTGGTGGTGGTGATGTTCCTCGGCTGGCGCGCCGGGCTGGTGACGGGCGTGATCGTGCCGCTCACCGTGATGGGCACGCTGATCATCATGCGCCTCCTCGGCATCGAACTGCACATGGTCTCGATTGCGGCGATCATCATCTCGTTGGGCCTGTTCGTCGACAACGGCATCGTGGTGGTGGAGGATTACCAGCGCCGGCTGGCCGAAGGCGAAGCCGCCGATGTGGCCGCGGAAGCGGCCGGCCGCAGCATGGCGGCGCCGCTGCTCACTTCCAGCCTGGCCATCATCTTTGCCTTTGCCCCGCTGGCGGCCGGCACCAGCGACACGGCCGAATACATGCGCAGCCTGGCCATCGTGATGGCGATCACCCTGCTGCTTTCGCTGTTCCTGGCGCTGACCGTCACGCCACTGATGTCACGCCAATATGCCGGGGCGCATGACGCCGCGCATTACGACAAGGGTTGGCTGGCCCGCGTGCGGCGCTGGTATGAAGGCCGGGTCGCCTTTATCGTGGGCCGGCCGCGCACGGTGGTGGCAGCCATGGCGGGGCTGCTGCTCGCGTCCCTTGCGCTCTTTGCCACCATTCCGCCGCAGCTGCTAGCCGCCTCGGCGCGGCCCCAACTGCAAATCCCTGTCGAACTGCCGGCGGGTGCCTCGACGCGGGCGAGCTATCGCCTGGCCGCCGACATGTCCGCCGTTTTGGCCGACAAGAGGCGCTTTCCCGAACTTGCCAGCAATGCGATCTATGTGAACGACGGTGGCCCCCGCTTCATCCTCGGGCTCAATCCGCCGGCGCCGGCGCCGCACCGCATCTATGCAGTCGTGAACCTGGACAAGAATGCGGACAGCGAAGCAGCGCTGGCCAAGCTGCGCGAGACTCTGGGTGCGCGCTTTCCCGAGGCGCTGATCGAGCCAAAGCGCTTTTCGCTGGGCGCGTCCGAAGCCGGCACCGCCGTGTTTCGTCTGGTCGGCCCCGATCGCGCCGAGCTGGAGCGCGCCGCGATGGCGCTGAAGCGGGCGCTTGCGGCCATCCCCGGCATTGCCGACATCCGCGATGATGCCGAAGGCCGCATTACCCGACTGGTGGTCGATATCGATCACGCCCGGGCGATGGCGACCGGCGTGTCGGCCAGCGCGGTGGCCCGCTCGCTGGAAGCGGCAACGGCGGGGATGCCCGTGACCGTGCTGCGCCAGGGCGATGTGCTGGTGCCGGTGGTGCTGCGCGCGCCGGAAGACGAGCGCACGGCACCCGAACGGTTGGCGGCGCTGCCGGTGTTCGGTGCCGAAGGCAGCGTGCCCCTCGGTCAGATCGCCAGCGTGCGGCTGGCCAGCCAGCCGAGCGTGCTGATGCGGCGCAACCAGAGCCCGGTGATCACGGTGTCGGCCCGCCACCCTGTCCTGGCCTCGCAGGAAATCGTCGATCGCGTCGCCACCACTGTTGATCGGCTGGCGCTGGCCCCGGGCCACGCCATCGAACTGGGTGGCGAGATCGAGGAGAGCCGCATCTCCAACGAGGGCATCGAGCGCTACTTCCCGGTCGCACTGCTGGGCATGGCCGCGCTGTTCCTGTGGCAGTTCGGTTCGGTCCGCAAGGCGGCAATCATCATGGCCTCGATCCCCTTCGTGCTGATCGGCGCCTCGCTGGGCCTGAAGCTGAGCGGCGAGGCGATGAGCTTCACCGCCACGCTGGGGCTGCTCGCGCTGGTCGGGATCATCGTGAATAACGCCGTGCTGCTGCTGGAGCGCATCCAGGAAGAGCGCAATGCCGGCCTGGCGCTGAACGAGGCCGTGGCAACCGCCGCCGTCGTGCGCCTGCGCCCGATCGTGATGACCAAGCTGGCCTGCATCATGGGGCTGGTGCCGCTCTATCTGTTCGGCGGCGATCTGTGGCGACCGATGGGCGCTGCCATGATTGGCGGTCTCGCGCTTGGCACCCTCATCACCCTTGTCCTCATCCCGGCCCTCTATGCGCTGCTGTTCCGCGAACGGCAGGCGGCGGCCGCAGCCTGACGGAGACTGACTGTGAACCGATCCCTGTTTGCAACGCTGGCGCTTGGCGCGCTGCTGGCCGGATGTGCCGGTGCCCCGCCGCCCAAGCCGGTGCCGGCGCCGCCTTCCGCCAACTGGAGCGCCAGTGACCCGGCGCTGGCCAGCGGCCAACTGCGCTTCGACTGGTGGACGGCTTTTGGCTCGGCCGATCTGGATCGCCTTGTTGCAGAGGCGCTGGCGGCCAACTTCGAACTGGCGGCGGCCGATGCCAATCTGAAGGCAGCCAGTGCCCTGGCTCGAGAAGCGCGCGCGCAGCGGCTGCCACAGGGCGGTGTCTCGGCCGGCGTGCAGCGCATGCGCGAGCCATCGGCAACCCAGCCGCCGATCTTCCGGACTCCGGAGGCGTTTCCCGACATGACCATCGCCAGCATCGGCGGTGAACTGGCGTGGGAAATCGATTTTGTCGGTGGCCGCGCCAAGTCGGTCCGAGCGGCGCTTGCCGACGCGCAGGCGGCGCGGTGGCAGCGCCGGCAGGTGGAAGCCGCGGTGGCGGCGCAGGTGGTGCGTGGCTGGCTCGATCTGGGGCGCAGCCGGCAGCTGGCCGCGGTGATCGATCAGCGGCTGGCGGCGCTGGACCAGCTGATCGCGATGGCCCGGCTGCGGGTGACGCGCGGTGGCGGCACCATGGCCGATGTCGCGGCTCTGGAACAGGTGCGCAGCACAGCCGCCGCCGAGCGTCCCGCACTGGACCTGGCGCAGCGCAATGCGCTTCGACGGCTGGCGGTGCTGACCGCACGGGACCCGATTGCTTTTGTCAGCGACGGCGCGGCCGTGGCGACGCAGACGCTGACCCCGGCAACCCTGACGGTTCACGATCCTCGCGCCGTGCTGCGCATGCGCCCGGATGTGCAGCGCGCCGAACAGCAGTTGCTGGCTGCGTTCGAGCGGGCGGGCGCCTCGCGCGCCGCGCTGTATCCCAGCCTGTCGCTGGGCGCGTCGGCGGGGCTGGCAGCGACGCCGGCCGATCTGGGCAAGGCCGGCGCCTTCCGCTTTGCCATCGGCCCGTCGCTGAACTGGGGCATCTTCAACCTTGGCCGCGTAAAGGCCGGGATCGCCGCGGCCGATGCGGGCAGCGAAGTGGCTGCCGCCACCTGGCAACAGACCCTGCTGGCGGCCATCGAGGAGGCCGACGGGGCCGTCGATGGCTGGTTGAGCGCGCGCCGCAGCGCAGAGGCCGCCCATGCAGCGCTGCGGGCGGCGGACGTCGCGGTGGCCGCCGCGCGCTCCCGCAGCCGAGCCGGCCTGTCCAGCCCCTTTGAACGCGCCCAGGCCGAAGCCGATTACCTCGCCGCACAGGCCGCGCACACCGCCGCAGAGGCGAGCGAGCGCGATGCCTGGGCGCTCGCCTATCTCGCTCTCGGCGCCGGCTGGCGCAGCGAGGGGGCCAAGCGCCAGGCAAGCTGAGCGCACGCCCGTCAGCGGGCAGCGAACGCCGGCTCGTCACCCTTGCCGTCTGTTTCAAGCCAGCGGACCTTGGCATCGAGATACTGCCGGATGCCGGTCAGCATGCGCTCTTGATCAGCGACCCGTGCCAGTTGCAGCACGGCGGGTCGAGCGCATGCACGAGTTGGCAACCGCCGGTGCCGAGTTGCTCCCGCTCGATCTGTGCAGCGAACGCTCGATAGCGGCTGCCGTCAACCAAATCCTGGATCAGCACGGCCATCTCGACGTGATCGTGAACAACGCCGGTTATGGCGCATACGGGGCATTGGAGGACGTCTCGATCGCTAGGTGCTCACCACCGCATGGGTTCCAGCGCTGGAGCATGACGTCTGGTATTTGCGAACGTTCGCTGGCTAGGTCCGCCAAAAGTCGGAACGCGATTCCAGGGAGCCGTAGTTGATCCTGATGAAGGCAGGGGTCGGATACCGGTTCCAGTGTACGCGACGAAGATCGGCAAGGAGGGATTGCCTCGCTTGTCGAAACGGACCACTGACGGGCCGTGGGTCGGCCTAGTGTGCGGAAAATTGGTGATATTGTTCATAAAATCAGATGCTTACGAGCGACTTCGATAATCGAGTGGGAGTGACGGGGCGTTAAATCGGCGTTTGCCGGGTGCTCTGGCGTAGTTTTGCAGGCAGTAGCCTGCGACAGACTTCGGACATTAAGTCAGCCCGATCTCTGCGCGGTTGCTGGCGCGCGTGGCATCGACGGTTCCGCCGGTATCGCCCGTACGTCCCTTCGTAGAGGCATGTCGGCTGTCGCGCGGAAAACGGCAACCAGGGCCTTCATGGCCCCGGCCTGGGCAGTGATGGCACCGGCCTGTGCGGCAAGCCGGCCGCGCTCCACATCCAGCAGTTGATCAAGATCGATGCTGCCGGCGCCATAGGCAGCGCCGATACGGTTGCGCGCCTGGCTCAGGGCATCGAATGCCTCTTGCTGCGCCGCCGCTTCCCGCTGCCGGCTGTCCAGCAGGGCGGCGGAGCGTGCAACATCGGCTGCGGCATCCAGTTCGGCCTTGCGCGCGCTGGCCAATGCTTCCCGGCGGCTGCCGCGCGCTTCGGCAATGGCCGCATCGATCCGGCCAAAATCGAGCAGCGGCAAAGTGATCGCTGCGCTGCCCTGGGCGCTTTGCGCGGCGCCGGTGAACAGGTTGACCGGGGTGGTCGCGATCGAAGCCAGCAGCCCGGCCAGCGAGACGCGCGGGGTGCGGGCTGATCTGGCCACCGCCAGCGCCGCATCGGCCGCCGCCAGCCGTCGCCCCGCCGCCACAACGTCTGGCCGGGCCGCAATCGACACCTGAAGCTGTTCGGTGGCCGGCGCCTGCAACGAGAAAGGCGCATCGGCTGCGCCAGCCGCGCGCGCGCGGGCTTCTCCGGCATCGGCAACCAGCACCCCCAGCCGTTCAACTTCGGCCGCAATCAACCCATCGAGCAGGGCGACCGCGCCGGCCTGGCTGGCCCGTTCGCCAGCAATGCGGTCGGCTTCTACCGGGGCGGCGGCGCCGGCCGCAATACGGCGCCGGGCGATGGCTTGCTGTTCGGCCAGGGCAGACAATTGGGCGCGCAGGACCAGTCGCCGGGCCTGATATTCCCGAACGGTCAACCAACTGGTCGCAGTTTCTGCGGCAATGGCGATTCTGGCCCCGGCCAGATCCGCGGCGGCGGCGTCCATGGTGGCGCGTGCGCCGCGGCGGCGGGCGCCACTGCCAAAAAGATCGATTTCCCACGATGCCGAAATGCCGGCGCTGTATCGCTCCTGCGCGCGCGGAAAGCCGGGGATCCCGGCGAATGGGCGGATGGCGGGATCTTCAAGCGACTGGCGCAAGGCCGCTGCGCTGGCATTGGCACCGATGCTGGGCAGCAGCGCAGCCCGCACTGCACCAGCAGCGGCGGCGGCACGATCGAGCCGGGCCGCCGCCTGCTCGATGTCCAGATTGGCAGCCATTGCACGGTCAACAAGGGTGGCCAGATCGGGATCGCCAAACATGTGCCACCAGGCGCGGGCGGTGTCGGGCGCCTGTGCTCCCGATTCCGCTGCTGCCAGCGGTGATGGTGCCACCGGTGCGGCAGCGACCGGCAGGGCGGTGATGGCCAGCAGGCATGCAAGAGTGAACTGCGAATGCATCATGAGTTACGAATAGCGAATAACGTCACAATCGGTCAAGGCTTGCTTTGGCAGGGGAGCTGCGGCAATTGTGGTCACCATGGACATCCAGAGCAACGCAGCGCTGCCCGGCGCGCGCGGAGACCCTGATCACGAGATGCGGCAGCGCATCCTGGCGGCCACCGAAGCGCGCTTTCGGCACTATGGCTACAACAAGACCACCGTCGCCGATATTGCTGGCGACCTCGGCATCTCGACCGCCTATGTGTACAAATTCTTTGCCTCCAAGCTGGCCATTTGCGAGGCCATTGTTGGCGAGATGATCAACCGGATCGGCGTGCAACTGGAAGACGTCGCGTCAAGCGAACGCCCGGCGAGCGAGCGCCTGCGGCTGTTGTATAAAACCGTTCTGGAACAATCCGTTGGCCTTTATTTTCAGGAGCGCAAGCTGCACGATCTCATCCGGGTTGGCATGGACGAGCGCTATGCCGCGGTTGACCGCTTCAAGGAGCGCATGCGCGATGCGGCGCGCACGATCGTGGAGGCGGGGCGCGCCAATGGCGAATTCGAAGCGCGCACCCCGATCGCCGATGTCGTGGATGGGATCTGGATTTCCCTGGTGCCCTTCGCCCATCCATCGGTGCTTGAGCATCTGATCGACAATATCGATCTTGATCGGCACGCGCGGCACATGGCCGATCTGGCGCTGCGGGGCATGGCAAGATCCTGAGCCAGCCTGTGACATTTGGTTACGAGTGACGGATTGACGTAATCGTTACTCATGGTTAGAGCCGCCGCCTGTATTAGATCAGGTGGAGGTCATCCGTGCTTCGCAAACACTGGCGCTGGGCGCTGATTGGAACGGCTGTTTTGGCCGGTTGCGCCGAAAAGGAAGCAGCGCGGCCGGCGCCCATCGTGGCCACCACTGTCGTTCGTCCGGCAGGTGCAGGCGCCGGGCTGCAGCTGAACGGCACAATCGCAGCCCAGGTGGAATCGACCCTGTCCTTCCGCGTGCCCGGGCAGGTCGTGGAACGTCAGGTGCTGCGCGGCCAGCAGGTTCGCAAGGGCCAGACGCTGCTGCAACTGGACGCGGCCGACCTTGGCCTGGCGGCGAATGAGGCCGCTGCCCAGGCCATCGCGGCGACGCGAGCGGTCGCTGCCGCCAGGGCCGTGGCCCTGCGTGCGGCCGCTGACGAGGCGCGCCAGCGTGGTCTGGTGGCATCCGGCAGTGTGTCGGCCCAGGCCTATGATGCCGTGAAGGCCGCGGCCGAATCGGCGCAGGCCGATCTTGCAGCGGCTGAGGCACGTGCCACTGCGGCGCAGGCGGCCGCCGCGCGCGCTGGCAACCAGACGCGTTATGCCACGCTGGTGGCCGATGCCGATGGCATTGTCACCGACGTGCTTGTTGAACCAGGCCAACTGCTGGAAGCCGGCCAGCCGGCGGTGAAGCTGGCCCGCTCCGGTGCCCGCGAAATCCGGTTTTCCGTATCCGAATTCGATCGCGCCGCGCTGCCCGCAACCGGCAGGGTGACGGTTGCCGCCACCGGCCAGTCCTTTGCCGCGACGCTGCGGGAGGTCAGCGCAGCCGCGGAGCCGGCGACGCGCAGCTTTGAGGCCCGCTACACGCTCGCCGGCGCCGCTGCACTGCTGCCTGGATTGACGGCCACCATCGATCTGGGTGGCGCGCGCAGTGGCAGCGTAACCGTGCCGCTGGGCGCCGTGATCGATCGCGGCAAGGGTGCAGCGGTCTGGGTTGTCGGGAAGGATGCCAGGCTTGTCCGGCGCGCGATCACCATCGCCGCCATTCTGGACAACGAGGCGCGGGTCAGCCGCGGGCTGGCGGCGGGCGAGCGTGTGGTGGTGGCCGGCGCCCATCTGCTCAGCGCGGGCCAACAAGTCCGCATCGGGAGCCTGCCGCGATGAGCATGCCCAACCTGTCTGCGGCGGCCGTCCGCAACCCGTCGCTTACCCTGTTCATCATCCTGATGACCGCCATTGCCGGCACGCTGGCCTTTTTCCAGCTTGGCCGTGCCGAAGATCCGGCCTTCACCGTCAAGGCCATGGTGATCACGGCCGCCTGGCCCGGCGCCACCGCCGAAGAAATGCAGAACGAAGTGGCCGACCGGCTGGAGAAGCGCCTGCAGGAGCTGCAGTGGTTCGACCGGGTGGAAACCACGGCCAAACCCGGCTTTGTGACCATGCAGGTCGCGCTGACCGACAACAGCCCGCCATCGGCTGTGCAGGACCAATGGTATCAGGTGCGCAAGAAACTGTCCGACGAAGCCGCGAACTTGCCCAACGGCGTTGTCGGCCCCTTCTTCAACGACGAATTTTCCGACACATATTTTGCCCTGTTTGCCCTTCAGGGCGATGGGCTGGCCGATCGGGACATGGCGAAGGCCGCCGAAGCCCTGCGCGCCCGCCTGCTGGCCGTGCCGGGTGTGGCCAAGGTGAACATCCTGGGCGAGCAGCCACAGCGGATCTTCGTGGAATTTGATCAGGCCCGCCTGCAATCGCTCGGCCTTGGCGTTGCTGATGTCACCACGGCCATCGCCCGCGCCAATACGGTGACGGCGGCCGGCATTGTCCAGACCGGCGGCCCGGCCCTGACCGTTCGGCTTGATGGCGCGCTTGCCAATGCCGAGGCGATCCGGCGCCTGCCGCTGGCTGCAAATGGGCGCCAGCTGACCGTGGGTGATGTCGCGGCGGTGAAAACAGGTACCGAAGATCCGGCCAGCTTCATGATCCGCCACCAGGGCAAGCCCTCGCTGATTTTGGGCGTGGTCATGAAGCCGCGCTGGAACGGCCTGGCGCTGGGCGAAGCGCTGGCCCGCCGAGCCGACGAGATCCGCTTGGAGCTTCCCGTTGGCCTGTCGCTGACCCAGGTAGCCGATCAGGCCCGGGTGATCGATGCCGCCTACAGCGAATTCATGGGCAAGTTTGTCGCGGCGCTGATCGTGGTGATGATCGTGTCGCTGGCGGCGCTAGGCCTGCGGGTGGGTGTGGTGGTTGCCCTGTCGGTGCCGCTCACCCTGGCTGCGGTGTTCGTGGTCATGGCGGTGACCGGCCGCGATTTCGACCGCATCACGCTGGGGGCGCTGATCCTGGCACTGGGGCTGCTGGTGGATGATGCCATCATAGCCATCGAGATGATGGTGGTGAAAATGGAGGAAGGGCTGGACCGGTTCGCCGCCGCGACCTTCGCCTGGGGCGCCACGGCCGGGCCGATGCTGTCGGGTACATTGGTCACCATCGCCGGCTTCATCCCGATCGGTTTTGCGGCCTCCTCAAGCGGCGAATATGCTGGCAACATCTTCTGGATCCTGGCCTTTGCGCTGATCATCAGCTGGCTGGTGGCGGTCTATGCCACGCCATATCTGGGCGTGAAGCTGCTGCCGCCGATCAAGCCGGTGCCCGGCGGCCATGATGCGATCTACGCAAGCCCGCGTTACCAGCGCCTGCGTGGCTGGGCGGTGCTGGCGGTGGCGCATCGCGGCAAGGTGGTGGCGGGCACATTTGCGGCGCTGGTTGTGGCCGGCCTGGCCATGGGCCTGGTGAAGCAGCAGTTTTTCCCGACCTCAGACCGGTCCGAGGTGCTGGTCGAGGTGCAATTGCCGCATGGCTCCGGCATTGGCGCCACCAGTGCCACAGTCAGCAAGATAGAGACATGGCTGAAGACGCAGCCAGAAGTGCAGACCATCGACAGTTACCTGGGTGCCGGCGCCCCGCGCTTCTTCATTTCGCTCAACCCGGAAAGCCCGGACAGCGGCTTTGCCAAGCTGGTGGTACAGACGGCCGGCCCCAAGGCACGCGATGCGTTGAAGGCGCGCCTGCACCGGGCGGTGGACGATGGCCTTGCGCCCGCCGCACGCGTGCGCGTGACCACGCTGCTGCTTGGCCCGCCGGTGCCCTATCCGGTGGTGTTCCGCGTGCACGGGACCGATCTGGCGGTGGTGCGCGATACGGCCGAAGCGGTGCGGGCTGCCATTGCCAGCCATCCGGCGCTGCGCGATGTTCATCTGGAATATGGCGAACGCGTGCCGGAACTGCGGGTGGCCTTCGATCCATCGCGGCTGGCGGCCATTGGCCTGACAGCTGAAGATGCCGCCCGCCAAGTGGGTGCTGCGCTGTCTGGCCTGCCGGTAACGCAGGTGCGCGATGGCAATCGCCTGATCGAAGTGGTTGCCCGCGCCAGCACCAGCGGCCGGGATCGCGCGCGGGCCTTGGCAGGAACGGTCATCACCACGGCAGATGGCCGGCGCGTGCCGCTGGCCAATGTCGGGCGGATCACGGTTGTTGCGGGGGAGCCCGTGCTGCGCCGCTGGAGCCGGGAGCCGTTCATCGCGGTGCGGGCCGATGTGACAGGGCAGATCCAGCCGCCCGATGCCACGGCTGCCGCCCTGCCGCTGCTGGAACCGATCAAGGCCCGGCTGCCCGCGGGCTACAGCATCCAGACCGGCGGCGCGGTGGAGGAGGCGGCCAAGGCCAATGGCGCGATTGCAGCCACCGCGCCGGTGACGCTGGGCTTCATGCTGCTGTTCATCATGCTGCAGGTGCGCTCGTTCCGGCTGATGGCGCTCACCTTTGCAACGGCGCCGCTCGGCCTCATCGGCGCTGTGCTCGCGCTGCTGTTGTTTGGTCAGGCCTTCGGGTTCGTTGCCATCCTTGGCCTGATCGGCCTGGCCGGCATCTTGATGCGCAACACGCTGATCCTGGTCGATCAGATCCAGGCAGAGACAGCGGCCGGGCGCAGCGATTATGACGCCATCATCGAAAGCACGGTGCGGCGGGCGCGGCCGGTGGTGCTGACCGCTCTAGCGGCGGTGCTGGCCTTCATCCCGCTGACCTTTTCCACCTTCTGGGGGCCCCTGGCCTTCGTGCTGATCGGCGGCGTCACGGTTGGGACCGCGCTGACCTTGTTCTTCCTGCCGGCGCTCTATGCGCTCTGGCTGAAGGTTGCGCCGCCGGCGCCTGAAGGTGCAAGGACATGACCAGGCAGAACCAGCCCGGCCCCCCGGATGCGCCGGCCTCCAGCCGCACAGGCGGGATCCCAACCGCGCGCTTTCAAAAGCTTGAGGTGGCCAATATCGCCCAGCTGCGGGACTGGCTGGCCGCCAATCATGGCCGTGAGGAGGGCGTCTGGCTGGTCACAGGCAAGAAATCGGCCGGCGACAGTTTTATCGACCGTTGGGACGTGCTGGACGAACTTTTGTGCTTTGGCTGGATCGATGGCATCCGCCGCAAATTGGATGATCGGCGCACCATGCAGCTGATCACCCCGCGCCGGCAGCAGGCATGGGCACAAAGCTACAAGGAGCGGGTGGCAAGGCTGGAAGCCGATGGGCGCATGGCCGAACCGGGCCGCGCGGCCATCGCGCGCTCGAGGGCGCTGGGCCTTTGGGATGTGACCGCCCCGATCGATGCCCTGCTGGTGCCGCCGGATCTTCGCGCCGCGCTGCAGGCACGAGGCGATGCCGAGGCAAGGTTTGATGCCGCCGCGCCATCCTATCGCCGGAACCTGCTGCGTTGGCTGGCCGCGGCCAGGGCGCCGGAGACGCGCGCCGGCCGGATTGAAAAAATTGCTGCGGCCAGTTCGGCGGCACGGCGAATACCCAACATGTGAAGCCGCGCTTGGCATTGCGAGGAGCAGTCATCCTATCCATGATTGGCCAAGGGTTGCTGAATTTCATGGTTCCCGGATACATGCCCAAAGTCGTCCCGAGTGTATGAGTTCGATACCGATGCATATCAGGCGCGCCGAAACAAAAGATCAGGCTGCCATCGCGGCCATCATCATGCCCACCATCAGAGCCGGGGAAACCTATAGCCTCGATCCAGCCATGAGCGAGGCCGACGCGCTCGCCTATTGGCTGAGCCCCGACAAGCAGAGCTTTGTCGCGGAGCAGGACGGCGAGATCCTTGGCACCTATTATCTGCGCCCCAATCAGGCTGGTGGCGGCGCGCATGTGTGCAACTGTGGCTACATGACGAGCGCCGCCGCGACTGGCCGGGGCGTTGCCCGCCAGATGTGCGCGCATTCACTGACCCATGCGCGGGCGCTGGGATATCGCGCCATGCAGTTCAACTTCGTGGTCAGCACCAATGATCGTGCCGTGCGCTTGTGGGAAAGCCTGGGATTCGCGATCGTGGGCCGGCTGCCGGGTGCCTTCAATCACCCGTCCCATGGCTATGTCGATGCGCTCGTGATGTTTCGCAACTTGTGATGGTTGCAATCTCCGGTTGGTGCGCATTCGCACCGGGATGATCCGGGGATGGCGCCTTCCGTTTCCCGTGCAACCGCTTGTGCAGCGATGGCGGCATGGCGTGATGCGCTTCGAAGGCGGCACGAAAGCCTTGCTCTGTCCGGTAGCCCACCCGCTGTGCGACCTCCTTGATCGGTCGCCCATCTTCCAGAAATTGACTTGCGCGCTCCATGCGGACGGATTCGACATAGCGTCCCGGCGTTTGTCCTGTGATTTTCACGAACCTGCGGTGCAGTGTCCGTTCCGACATCGCGCCGACGGCGGCGAGCCTGCCAAGCGAGAGATCGCCGGCAACGTTGGCGTCAATATGCGCCAGCAGATCCGAAAGCACACCCGGCGCGCGCCGCTGTGCGGCCAGCAGACGGCTGAATTGCGACTGTTTGCCCGGCCGATGCGCATAGATCACCATGCGCCGGGCAACATCATGCATCACCCCGGCGCCAAGATCACGTTCGATCATGGCCAATGCCATATCGATCCCTGTGGCGATCCCGGCCGATGACCAGAAATTCCCGTCTTCGACATAGAGCGCATCGTCTGCAACGATCGCGGACGGATAGCGCCGGGCCAGATCGGCGCGCGCGGCCCAATGGGTGGTGGCGCGGGCGCCCGCCAGCAGACCCGCGCCGGCAAGCAGGAACGCGCCAGTGCACACCGATGCCATACGGGCACCGGCACCGGCTGCCCGCTGCAGCCAAGCCCGCAACTGCGCATCACGCGCCGCCTGCCTAAGTGATTCTGCTTCTGCCCCCACGATCAGCACCGTGTCGCGCCCGGCCACATCGGGCAGCGCGGCCGTTTCCACCACAATGCCGACACTGCTTTGCACCGGGCCGCCAGCGCTGGACACTGTGGACAAGGCATAGGCCGGCGTGGCGGCCATCGCATTGGCGTTGCCAAACACGCCCAGCGGCCCCGCCATGTCAAGAATCTCGAAGCCGTCATAAACAACGGCGAAGATGCGACGTGTCATGGCAAAGTTCTAAGGCTTTTGATCGTTCCTGCCAATTGACGGCCATCCCGCCAATGGGCGGGCCGAAGGCCAATGGCCACCCACGATGGCACCAATGGCAGGATCGTAAGGGTTTTTGTCATTTGATCAGACTGCTCCCCGGTTCACCCTGCACCCAACAGAAAGGATCGCCATGACCACCGCTGAAAGCGCAAACCCGCTCTTGAACATGCTCAACAGCGTGGTGCCCTTTGCACGCCATGTGCAAATCCTGGTCACTGCAGCGGATGCGGAAGGGGCGGCGGCCGTGCTGCCGGATGCGCCTTTCCTGCTCAATCATGTTGGCAGCCAGCATGCCGGCGCCCTTTACACCCTGGGCGAAGCGGCCTCTGGCGCTGCAATGACGGCGGCCTTTGCCGATCTGCTGGGAAATGCCACGCCATTGGTGCGGCAGGCCACCGTTCGCTACCTGAAAGTGGCGCGCGGCGAAATTGCTGCCGCGGCCAGGCTGAACCGGCCAGCGGACGCCGTGCGCGCCGCCTTCATGGCCGAAGGCAAGGCCGATTTCGGCATCGAGGTCAGCCTGCGCGATGCCGGCGGCACCGACGTCGCGGTTATGGACGTTGAATGGAGCCTGCGGCGCCGTGGCGGTTGATGCCCGCACCGCAGGCGTGTCCCGCGGCCGCGCCATCGCCCAATATCTGTTGTTCAATCTGAAACGCCGCTTGCGGAGAAGGCCGATGGAGATCGTGTGTCTGCTCTATCCGGGGATGACGGCACTCGATCTGGTCGGCCCCCACGAAGTGCTGTCGCGCATCCCCGGCGCTGTGGTCCGCCGTGTGGCAGAGGTTCCCGGCCCGATCGAGACCGATTCCAACCTTGTGCTGCACGCCGAACACGCGCTTGGCGATGTCACCCGCGCTGATATCCTGTTTGTTCCCGGCGCCAGCGATGCCTGGCCGGTGACGCGCAGCGCGGCCACCATGGCCTGGCTGCGGACGATCGACTCGACAACACGCTGGACGACATCGGTTTGCACGGGTGCGTTGATCCTGGCGGCGGCCGGCTTGCTGCGGGGCCATCGCGCCACCACCTTCTGGAGCGAGCGCGCCACCCTGAGCGATTTCGGCGCGATCCCGGTTGATGCCCGGGTGGTGGAAAGCGGCAAGATCATAACGGGGGCGGGCGTTTCGGCCGGGATCGACCTGGCGCTGGCCATCGTGGACAGGGTTGCCGGCCGGCTGATCGCGCAGGGGCTGCAACTGGGTATCAAATATGATCCTGCGCCGCCGTTCGAGGGCGGCTCTCCGGCAAAAACGCCTGTCGCCATCGTTGAAAAGGTGCGGGCACGCATTGCCAGCGCCAGCACGCGCCGGCTGGGGATGCAGGCTGGCGCGTGATCAAACGAGCGGCGGCGCTGTCAGGGCCTGCCCTCCAGCGCCGCCTTCATTGTGGCTGCGGTGGCCTGGAAGGCCGTTTCGCTGCGGGTTGCCCTTGCCAACGTCCGCGCGCCTTCCAGCGCCGCCAGCAGCGCGAGGGCCATGGCCTGCGGCTTGGGCACCCCACAGGCGGCAAAATGATCCGTCACGGCGGCTGCCCAGGCATCGAACCAATGGCCCAGCAAGGGGGTCAGCACCGGATCGTCCGGGGCCCTTTCGGCGGCGATGTTCTGCAGGACGCAGCCAAGCTGATGGTCCGATGCCCGCATTTCGGCCGCAGTAGCCGCGCACAGGGCCTCGATGAAGCCGGCCGCGTCACCAGCCGTGGCCTCAGCGGCACGCCGGATGCCGGCCAGGCCGCGCGCGCCGAATGCCGCGATGGTCTCGGCCGCAAGCTGATCCTTGCCGCCCGGAAAATGGAAGTAAAACGAGCCCTTGGGCGATCCGCTTTCGGCGATGATCTGTGCCAGCCCGGTGGCGGCATAGCCCTGGGTGCGGAACAGGCGCTCAGCAGTCCCCAGGGCTTTTTCACGGGCATCGGTGGTGCGGGCCATGCCGGCCTTTTAGCAAACAGCGTTTGACAGCGCTATGGCAATCGTCATACTATGGTGATTGCCATACTGTTGTGGCGCTTCAGCCGTAGGTGCTCCGTCATGCCGCTCGTCCAGATCTCGATCCCCGCCGGTTCGCTCAGCAAGGAGCAAAAGTCCCTGATGGTCGCCAAGGTCACCGATGCCTGCGTGGAAGCCGAAGGGGTTCCCGGCGTGCGCCAGTTCACCTGGGTGCATATCAACGAAGTGCCCGATGGCGGCTGGGGCATGGCCGGCAGGGCGCTCACGCTCGATCAGATGAAGGCCGCGCTGGCGCCGAAGGGCTGATGCGCGTGCCGCCCGCCGTCCGCCTGTCCCGCCGCACAATGCTTGCCGGCAGTGTCGTGGCCTTTGCCCTGAAAGTGCCAGCCAGTGCCGCAGCCCAGCCTGGCGGGGCGCTGCCTGTCGTTGTGCAGCTGGCGTGGGGCGATGGCGAAGCCAGCATCGCCCGCCGGGCGCGGCTGGTGGCGGCAATTTCTGCCGCACTCGTACAGGCTGGGCCCGGTGCCGCGGCCGCCTGGGTGCTCACTGATGCGTGAACTGGTTTTCCATGCCCCCGGAAAACTGGAATGGCGAAACGCAGCCGAGCCCACCCTCGGCGGGCCGGGCGATGCCATCGTCCGACCCATCGCCGCAACCACTTGCGATCTTGATCGGCTGATCATCCGCGGCGAAGCGCCGTTCCATGGCCCGTTCGCCATCGGCCATGAATGCGTGGCCGAGGTGGTTGCCGTGGGTGATCACGTCAGGCGCTTTGTGCCCGGCGACGTCGTGGTGGTGAATTGGCACATTTCCTGTGCCCATTGCGATCATTGCACCCACGGCCGGCCGAATGCCTGCCGTACACACCCGCCCGGTGCCATGTATGGCCTGCCGGGCCTAGGGGATTGGGGCGGCACCTTTTCCGATCTGCTGCGCGTGGTCGAAGCCGATTTCGCGCTCACTGCACTGCCGGATGGCGTTGATCCGGTGCTGGTGGCCAGCGCGGCCGACAATCTGCCCTTTGGCTGGGAATTCACCGTGCCGCATCTGGAAGCCTGCCCCGGTGCGGAGGTGCTGGTGATGGGCGGTTGCGGCTCCATTGCGCTGTATGCGGTGATGTTCGCGGCGGCGGCCGGTGCGGCACGGGTGGCGTATCATGATACGGACACGGCGCGGCTGGCCATTGCCGAGCGCCTGGGTGCGGTGGCCATCGAAGGCCCGCCGCCGCGGCGCGCCGGTGAGTTTCCGATCGTCGTCGATGCCAGTGCCAATCGCGAATCGCTGCTCTGCGCCCTGCGATCTGTGGCGCCAGAGGGCATCGTCTCCTCGGTCGGCGGGCATTTTGCCGATGTACCGTTGCCCCTGTTCGAAATGTATCGGCGCGGCGTGCGCTTCTACACCGGGCGCGGCCTTGGCGGCCCCAATGTGGCCAAGGCGCTGGCGTGGGTGGCGTCTGGCCGGATCGATCCAGCGCCGGTGATCTCGTGCGTTGCGCCATTTGACGATGCGCCGGCGGTTCTGGCCGAGGGCGGGCTGAAGCCGGTGCTGTACAGGCCCCGATTGCCGCAGCCGCATCCCAAGGCAGGATGAGCGCGGCCGATGGGCATCATCGCAGGTGCCCGCCGGCCTTGCCCGCCGTTCAACCGTGTCGTGCCGCCCGCCATGCCTGAGGTGACAGGCCGGTTTGATTCGCGAACAATCGGCTGAAATAGGCTGGATCGTCATAGCCGACCGCACAGCCGATATCGGCGATCGAAAGCTGCGTGCTGGCCAACAGCGCGGTGGCCTTGTTGATCCGCAGCGCGATCTGATAGCGGTGCGGCGCGACGCCGGTCGATTCAGCAAAGGCACGGCAGAAGTGCGGCGCTGAAACGCCAGCAAGCTGGGCAAGTTCGGCCAGCGTCACCGGCTCAGCCAAATGGGCAACAAGATAATCCACCACGCGGCGCACAACAGCCGGCGCGAGCCCGCCCCTGGCCGGGCGGGCCGGTATGGCGGTTGAATGGAGTCTGACCAGCGTGGCGGCCAGTTCAATCATCGCTGCATCGATCTTCAGTCGCGCGCCTGCGCCGCCGCTGCGCATCGCACTGACCGCCTTGCGCGCCAGGCCGGCGACCTTGAAGCAGGTGGCATTCATAGGATCGATCAGCTCGATGGCGCTGCCGCAGCGCGCGCTTGCTGCATCCACCATGTCGCTCTCGAACCAGCGCACGGGCAGGTAGAAGTGTGCGAAACTGATGCGCGCATCGGAAAACTCCACTTCTGCCATCTCTCCGGCGCGCGCGATGCAGAATGTATTGGCATCGCACGGCGCCCGATAGCTGCGGTCATTGCATTTGGCTGACCAGTTCATGGACCCGTTCAAATGGACGCAAATCATGTGCGCATCCACGAACGGAGCAGCCTTGAAGCCCGATTGCTTGTCCGTTTCGAGACGCCACAGCGCGATCGAGGCGGCGCGGTCCGGGGACTCGGCCCACGCCGCCGGCGCCAACCCGAACCAATCGATTGGCGCAATTTGCTGCAATGCCGTGACGGCCGCAGACGTTTCGAAATGATCAGGGGTTGTCAGGTTGGTCACCGTCGCTGCCTTGTTGTCCCGCGCTGACTGTGCAGGGCAGTGGAGCGCCTCCCGACCATGTCACACGTCTTGTTCGAAAGACAAGGATGGGCATCGGAAATGACCGATTTATGACAGCTCATGCCTGCTGCCGCGCCCTACAGCCTTTTAACATTGATGATCGGCAACATCCGACAAGGCAATGATGCAAAAACATTGGCCCGATGCGGATCCTATATTTTCCATCAATCCAGTCCTACTGCAATCGAGATACTGATGACTAGCTTGGCCCCTAGCGATCCTGCCAGCAAGGCACCGTTGATGAGACCTCCCGCAACAACGACGCCGCGCTGGCAGGCGCTTCCCAAGGCATTCGAAAACGACAGCCAGAACAAAGCCATCCCGGCCCGTCCCGGCTGACAGGGAGACAGTGAATGACCAGCAATCTGGACGTGGCCCGCCGGTTCATGGAACGCGGTATCGCGCTAGCCGACATGACCGCTTTCGATGAATGCCTGTCGTCCGACATCGTCGTCCGGACCGGCCTCAGCCCCGCAGGCCCGATTGTCGGCCTCGCCGCGTACAAACAGATCTTCCGTGATTTCGCGCATGCGTTGCCGGTGATCGATTTTGTGATCCACGAAATCTGGCCATCCCCGGACGATCACAAGGTCATCGTGCGCTTCACCGCCACGGCCGTGTTCCTGACCGACTATTTCGGCGTGACAGCGGGACGGCAGATCGTGGCGATGGAGGAAGTGCATATCCTCGAATTCGCCGGCGGCCGCATCATCGGCAATGTCGTCAGCGGCACCAACTTCCCGTTCGAATATCTGATGTACCCGGTCCTCAAGGACGCCGTGCTCGGCGCGATGCCGATCGCCACTGCCGAACAGATCGAACGCGCAAAGGCTGCTGCCTGACCCTGCTGTGCACCTGAAACAAGCGAGCCGGAAGCCGCCAGCAGCAATGGTCATGGCCCGATCGCTGAACGCCCCCACTGGCATTGCAGGTTGCCCGCGATGCCGTGTGGCTGATCACCGGCTGTTCGCTCGGCTTTGGCAAGGCACGGCCATCGACCCTCGTGCAGCAGAGCAAGCTTGCCCGTTCGAACAGGAGACGCACAAATGAAGATCGGCATCATCGGCACTGGCAATATTGGTGGCACAATCGGCCACCTGCTTCAGGCCTCGGGCCACGATATCCGCTATGGCAGCCGCAATCCGGCACCCGCAGGATCACTGCTTCCGGTTGCCGAAGCGGTGCTGTTCGCTGATGTGGTCATTTTCGCAGGGCCCTTCGGTATTCTCCCGGCATTCGCGGCGGATCATGCCGAAAGCCTCACGGGCAAGGTCGTCATCAACGCCGCAAATCCAATCGCCGACCGCGATGGAGCTGTAGCGGCGACGCTTGTCAGTTCGGGGAAAGGTTCTGCGCGATTTGTCGCTGGCTTGATGCCGCAAAGTGAGGTCGTCCAATCGTTCAATACGGTCTACTGGGTCGATCTGCGTGACCAGGCCGGCCGGCCCGGGGAGCGGCTTGCCATGCCGATCGCCGGAGACTCCGCCAGAGGCACCGCAGTGGCATCCCGCCTGGCTGTCGATGCTGGTTTTGATCCCGTGATCGTGGGCGGCCTGGACCGTTCGGTCGACCTCGATCCGGGCAGCGCGATCTATGCCAAGTCGTTGACCGCCGCAGCTGTACGCCAAGCGCTCGGCCTCTCCATCGGCCATGCTTCGTGAAGATCGGGATCTTGGGCGCGGGCCATGTCGGCACTGGGCTCGGCAGGCGCCTAGCTGCAAAGGGCCATGTCATCATAGTGAGCTTTACCCGCACGCGCGAGAAGGCTGAGGCCGCCGCCGCGATGATCGGCCATGGCGCCCGCGCCGGCTCACCGGCAGACGCGGCACGACACGGCGATGTCGTGATCCTCGCCACGCCATGGGCCGCGACACTCGAACTGGTTCACGAGATCGCCCCTGATCTCGTTGGCAAGATCGTCTGGGACACCACCAACCCGATCAAGGCGGACATGAGCGGGCTGGAAATCGGCACCAACACGAGCGCGGGGGAAGCGGTTGCCCGGGCGGCGCCGGGGGCACGCGTGGTCAAGGCGGTCTTACCCTTTGCGGAGGTGCTGCATTCCGCGTCCATGGAAATCGGAGGGCACCTGCCCGGCGTGTTTGTCTGCGGCGATGATCCCGCAGCGCGCACAGCAATCCTGACCCTGGTTGCTGACATTCCCGCTGGCGGGGTCGATGCAGGGCCGCTCTCCATTGCCCGCTACACCGAGCCTCTTGGGATGCTGCTTGTGCAGCTTGCTTATGTCCAGGGCATGGGCGCCCGCATCGGCGCCAACCTCATTCGTTAAGGAGAAATGCCATGCCAGCGGGGCAATTTGACGGCCAGCGGATCTGCATTGTTGGCGGGACAGCGGGTATCGGTCTGGCCATTGCCCGGAGCCTGGCGCTGGAAGATGCCGATGTGATCATCGTCGGACGCGACCTGGACCGGTCGCGCAGGATCGCCGGCAGCATCGGCCTCAATGTCGAGGGACGCGCGGCGGACATCCTGGACGACGCGTCGATCGGTGCCCTGTTCGCTGATCTGGGACCGGTCGACCATCTGGTGATCACTGCGGCGCAGGTGCGCGGCGGGCTGTTTCGCGATGGGCCGTTGGAGGACGCGCGTTTCTCCTTCCAGGGGAAATTCTGGTCGCAATATCTGTGCGCGCGCCACGCACAGGTCACGCGGTCGATCCTGCTGTTCTCTGGCACGCTCAGCCGAAAGCCGATGCCAGGCACCGCGGTCCTCGGCGCAATCAACGGCGCGGTCGAGGCGCTGGGGCGGTCGCTCGCCGTCGAACTCGCGCCGCTTCGCGTCAATGTGATCTCACCCGGCCTGATCCAGGGGACTGAGGCCTATGCCGCGATGCCCGAAGCGGCGCTCAATGGCATGATGCAGCAGGCTGCCGCACGCCTGCCGGCGGGCCTGGTCGGCGATGGCGAAAGCGTCGCAGGCATCGCCTGTGCAGTTCTTGCGTCGCCCTATGTGACAGGCGCTGTGGTTGATATCGACGGCGGGGGGCTGCTCGCGTGATGGACACCCCGTACCGCGCGCCCTTTGCCACTTCGCGCCGCGCGGTCGGGATGCTCCTGGCGGCCGCAATGGGAACAGCGCTGACCGCATGGCCCGCGCGCGCCAGGCAGGCCAATCAGCCTCAGCTCGTCGAGGTTACCTCGGCTGACCGCAGTTGGGTGCAGGTCGTGGTGTCGCGAAGCGGGCGCGTGTTTGTCAACTTCTCGCGCTGGTTCGGTCCTCTGGAAATGGCGGTTGCCGAAGTCATGCCCGACGGGTCGCTGAAGGCCTATCCAGATGCGGCGTTCAACCGTGCCTCCGGCCCTGCCGCGGAGCGCGCTGTCTCGGTGCAGAGCGTGGCGCTGGACCCCGATGGCAACAGCTTGTGGATCGTGGACACCGGCAACCCGCAACTGTCCGGCGCCGTTCCGGGCGGGGCCAAACTGGTCCAGGTCGATCTTGCCACCGACCGCATCATCCGCGTCCTGCCGCTCGGCGGCGATGTGGCCCCTCCGGGCAGCTATCTCGCCGATATCCGGATCGATAGCCGCCGCGCACAGGCGTATCTCCCTGATCTTGCGCTTGGCGCGCTGGCAGTCGTTGATCTTCGCACCGGGCGCGGGCGGCGTGTGCTAGAGGGGCATGTCTCCACCCAAGCCGAAGACCTGCTGCTTAGCTTTGATGGCAAGCCATGGCTGTATCCCGACGGCAGCAGGCCCCGAACGGCGGCGACCAGCATCGCACTCAGCCCCGATGGTTCACAGCTGTACTTCAAGCCATTGGTCGGCCGCACCCTGTATCAGGTTCCACTCGCCGCGCTGGACGGGTCGGCAGGTGATGCAGAGAATGCGGTCAAGGTCGCTGTCGTTGCCCACCCAACAGACGCCATGGCATGCGGCCCGGACGGCGCCCTGTATCTGACTGCAATTGATCAAATGGCGATCACGCGCTGGATGCCGGGGGACAGCGCCGTAAGGCTCATCGTTCAGGATCGACGCCTTGCCTGGCCGGTCGGGCTGGCCTTTGGGCCGGGGGGTGTCGCATTCACCACGGTCGGCCGCATTCACGAAGGGAGCGCGCCGTCCGACCGCTACCGTCTCTATATGTTCAAACCATGAGTGCGGATATTGCTCGGCATCGGCCAATGCCCGGCTTTCATCCGTGTTCAAACCTGTGCCTTCTCAAAAAAAAACTCGGAACGAGGTCAGGCAGGCCGGTGGCGATGTGCCGGGTGATTGCTCGCAAGCTCAGGTTATTCTGAGCATGGACGATACAGCCTCACCCCGGGATGCAGATGCACCGTCGTTTGCTCGTTCAAGACTGCATAACAATGTGCAAATCCCATGCTTCAGCACCTGCGCGGACACCATCACGGGGCAGAGCAATTTCTGGATTGCGCGATGAAAGTCGTCCTGCGAAAGCGCGACGCTCAGAGGGCGGTTTTTCCAGATCGGGAAAGGCGACGCACGCGCTTCGCCTGCGGCCGACCCCCAAGGGCCAGCCTAGGATGATGAACCAGACCCTCGAGGCGACCCGTACGTCGCGCCCATGGCGCCAACGTGCCCCATCGGCAAACCGCTCGGCAAAGACGCTCTGCCCGCAGCGTATTGCGTCGCACCTGAACCGGCGAACATGGGCAACAAGCCTAACCGATCGCCCCGCCAGAGGAAGATCGGAGACCTGTCGTCAATAGCGACTGTGAACACTGCGGCTGACGTTCCCGGAGCCGGGACATTGGCTCGCCGGGGTCGCGCTCCGCACCTCGATTATGGTCCTGCTTTCGGGCGTCGTGGCGCTGACAACGGCGAACCCGGCAGGCACAATCGATGAAGGTCGAAGCGCTCTTTGCGTGGCGACACTCCCCAGCTTATAACGCTGCCATTCAACCAGCCAATTTCATCAAAATTGAGTCAGAGCCCCTTTGGGCGCCGATCTCTCCGCCAAAGGCGAAGGGCGTGTCAGCCGGCGGGGATCGCTCAGCGGGTGTTGCGCCATGTGCCTATTCGCCCGGACGCTGTGCCCTGCGTCTCAGGCTCCGCGAGCTGGCGGGCGAACGTCGGTGGTTCAGATATCGGCACCTTGGCGGTCCTCTAGAGCGCGCGGGAAGCACGTTCAACCAGAAGAAGTTTCTCGCCAACCTGCGAGTAGGATGGCTTGAAGGTCAGGGGTGCGGATTTTCCCGCTCGGGAAACTCAGATCGACTACACGCAAATTGTCATGATAATTTCCCGAGCGGGAAAGTCGATCGTGCAGACCGCCAGTTGGCGACTGCCGTCTGGGAACCGGCGAATCAACTTTGCTCCAGGTCGTCTGACGACTAGGGCTTGGGACTGGCCGGTTGCCGAAGCAGATCGATGACGGTACTTTTTGGCGCTTCGTGGGGTGAGGCCTCGCACTCGAAATCGGCTTCAAGGGCAGAAAAAGTGTCGATAGATGCTGGAACTGCGAAAAAATTTTCGAGCCGATTTCATCAATGATTTCAAGAGGGTGATCAAATGACGGGCCTTGGGCCGGGCCGGACCACCAAAAAGCAAGCACAAATTTAATAAAAACAATGGTTTATGGTGAGACTGAACAATCGAGTGGGAGTGACGGGGCGTAGTTTTGGCGGAATTCGGCGGTTATCGGCGGTGAGTTCTTGCCGATTGTTCCCGAAGGTCAGCAACCGATAGTAAATCTTCCTTGCAGGGGCCTGTCGGCCCGGGGGATAGCCCAATAGCTGTTGCCATTGAATGGCGCAGGCGAGGACAGAATCGGTGGCTGAGACACTTGATGTCATCGTGATCGGCGGCGGACAGGCTGGGCTGGCGACGGGCTATTATCTTCGCCGTGCCGCGCTCGATTTCATGATCCTCGATGCGGGCGCCGAGCCCGGTGGCGCATGGCGGCATGGCTGGAGATCGCTGCGTCTGTTCTCACCTGCCGGTTACAGTTCGATGCCGGGATGGCCGATGCCGGTGCGAACTGAGGGCGGCTATCCCACCCGCGATGATGTGATCGATTATCTGACACGCTATGAGGCCCGATATGAACTGCCGGTGCAGCGGCCCGTTCTGGTCGATGCAGTGATGGCTGAAGAGGACGCATTGGTCCTGCAAACATCTTCCGGTGCGTTTCGGGCGCGGGCCGTGGTCAGCGCGACGGGCACCTGGTCGGCACCACATATTCCCGATTATTCGGGGCATGCGTCATTTCGGGGCCAGCAGATCCATTCCGCGCTCTATGTCGGGGCTGAGGTGTTTGCCGGAAAGAAGGTTCTGGTCGTCGGCGGTGGCAATTCGGGGGCGCAGATCCTGGCTGAAGTGTCGACCGTTGCTGAGACTACCTGGGTGACAGAGCGGGAGCCGCTGTTCCTGCCCGATGATGTCGATGGGCGCGTGCTGTTCGAGCGGGCGACGGCGCGGCTGCGCGACGGCCCGTCCGATGCGCCGGTGGGCGGTATCGGGGACATCGTGATGGTCGCGCCGGTCGTGGACGCGCGGGCGCGGGGCGTTCTGACCTCGGTGCGCCCTTTTCAGCGAATGACTGAACAGGGCGTCGTCTGGGCCGATGGCCGGGAGACGCAGGTTGATGCGATCATCTGGTGCACAGGCTTCCGCCCTGCGCTTAGGCATCTGGAGAGCCTTGGTGTGATCGAGCCCGACGGGCGCGTGGCTGTGAACGGCCAGCAGTCGGTCAAGGAGCCGCGCCTTTGGCTGACCGGCTATGGCGATTGGTGCGGGCCGGGGTCTGCCACGC
>Ga0075157_10000513_pt1 | contig 30715 bp, 27 predicted proteins | sample JI81BgreenDNA_FD_70967 | JGI IMG/M metagenome (GOLD analysis project Ga0075157, IMG submission 70967) | Wastewater effluent complex algal communities from Wisconsin, to seasonally profile nutrient transformation and Carbon sequestration -... | ecosystem: Engineered > WWTP > Effluent > Algae...
ACCACCAGCGGGTCGGTGGTCATGAAGTAGCCCATCCAGCGATTGGCGCGTTGGATGGAGTCGAGAGCGGCGGGCACCGTGCGGCGAAGGGAATCGCGTTGCGCGGCCGAAAGGTTGGGTGCCGAGCGAATGACGTTTTCGTTCTGGAACTCGATGACGCGTCGGCCGGTGTAGGCCGGGCCGGCCAAGAGCACGATGGCCGCAAGCGCCGGGTCGTCGACGGCCACCATGGGGGCAATGAACCCGCCCTCGCTGTGGCCAACGAGCGCAATGCGGCGGCCGTCGACATCGGGGCGAAGACGCAGGTAGCGCACGACGCTCAGCACATCGTCGGCGAAGTCCCGGCTGGTGGCCGAATCGCGTCCCGCTCGGCCACCGCTGGCCCCTACCCCGCGATCGTCGTAGCGCAGCACGGCAATGCCGCGTCGCCCCAAGGTGTCGGCGATGTCGCGAAATGGTGCATAGCCGCGCACGAGGGGAATGCGTGAGTCGCGGTCCTGTGGGCCGCTGCCGCTGATGGTCACGACGACAGGCACGGGGCCACTGACGCCTTTCGGACGCGTGAACGTGCCGGCCAGCGTGTAGCCGCGCGGCGTAAAGATGGAGACGGTTTCGCTGGTGTAGGGGGCGTCGGCCGGAGCGTCGTAGCTCACGGGCGCCTCAGCCAATGGCGCGACCGAGCCGCCAGCGCGTACTGCGCGCAAGTTCTGCGCGGGTACACGCACCTCCTGCGGCACGCCATCGGCCCACACAATGTGCATGGCCATGCCGGCGATGGTCATGGTGGTGGTGTCGCCCATGCGGCTGAAGGTCACGTCGAACTGCTGGGCACCTTGCGTGAGTAACACCGGCAGGGTCGTGCGCCCAGTTTCGCGTGCGAGCTGTGACAGCAGCGCACTGTGCAGCAGCGAGTTGTTGATGAACGCCACCGCACCGGCACGAATGGGCACCGATTGCGGACGCATGGCGCCACGCGCTCCGACCTCAATGGCCATCGAGTCGCCGCGTGGGACGAAGCTGGCGACCTGCATGGGCGCGGCATCAGGCGCGCTGCCGGCGGCGAACACTTCGAGCGTAAGCCGCAACGACGCGCGCTGCTGCTCCCACTCTACGCGTGGTTGACCGCGGTAGGTGAGCACGCCCTTCACGACACCGTTGCCGGGCGTCACGACCTCGGTGGCGATGGTATCGGCGCCGCGCAGGTAGACAAACGTGACGGCTGAGGCCTGCGCGCGTGCCGCAGACGGGGCCACGAGGCTGGCAAGCAGGATTGCAGTCCGCAGGATGGTCATGACGAAGGCGAATCGGGGGTGTCAGGAGATGACGGGGGCATGGCCTTCGGCGCGCGCCCCGCATCACGGAGCGCACGCCGCAGCAGAAACTCGATCTGCCCGTTGAGACTGCGCAGATCGTCGTTGGCCCACCGCTGGACGGCGTCGAGCAGTTCACGATCAACGCGGAGCAGGAACGATTTGCGTTCAGCCATGGCGGTACCCGTGTGGAGGGTGACCGATCACGCGGCGATCACGTGTACAGCGAACCGGTGTTCACCACCGGCTGGGTGCTGCGTTCGGAGCAGAGCACCACGAGCAGGTTGCTCACCATGGCGGCCTTGCGTTCGCCATCGAGTTCGACGATTTCGCGCTGCTTGAGTGCTGCCAGGGCCAACTCGACCATGCCCACGGCCCCTTCCACGATGGTCTGCCGCGCGGCGACAATGGCGCTTGCCTGCTGACGCTGCAGCATCGCCGCCGCGATTTCCGGCGAGTACGCCAGGTGACTGATACGGGCCTCGATGACCTCCACGCCGGCCTTTGCCAGGCGATCGACGAGCGCCTTGGCGAGCCCCTTGTTGACCTCTTCCTGGTTGGTGCTGAGCGCGATCTCGTCGGTGCCGTGCGAATCGTACGGGTGTTGCGACGCCAGGGCCCGCAGGGCCGACTCACTCTGCACGGCCACGTATTGCACGTAGTCGTTCACTTCGAACAGCGCTTCGGCCGTATCGGTGACGCGCCACACCACGATCGCGCCGATTTCGACGGGATTGGAGTAGGCGTCGTTCACCTTGAGCTTGTTCGTTTCGAAGTTGCGCACGCGCAGCGACACACCGGTCTTCTGCATGAATGGGTTGACCCACCAAAGTCCGGGTTCGCGCACCGTGCCCTTGTAGGTGCCGAACAGCGTCAGCGCTTTGCCTTCGTTGGGTTCGACCGTGAACAGGCCCGGGAGACCGAGCCCCGCGAGAATGGCGACCACGATGCTGGGGATGGCCAACGCGAAGTCGTTGGCGCGGGCGCCCACGTAGAAGCCGTAGAAGCCGCCGAGCATGACCGCGACGAGGACGAGGGCAACGAGCAGACCGCTGGCGGGCTTGGTGTTGATTTCGCGAAGCATGGAATAACCCAGTTAAGGTGGTATTGAAGTGATATCACTTCGGTAGCACCTACGGCAAGTCCGGCGGCCGGGTTTCGGCCGGGCCTGCCGCAGTCAACCATCGCCGTTTGGTCGGCGTAGCCAAGGCATGGCCCCTATTGCGGCTGACGTCACCGTTGGCAATAGTCGCCGTTCGACCCGTCCTACCCCTCTCGGAGGTCCCGCTGTGAAGCGTTTTTCCCCGCGTCTTGCCCTGCTGGCCGGTGCCATTGCACCCCTGGCAACGCTCGACGCCCAAGCGAGCAGGCCACCTGCCCGCGCCGTGGCGCGCGCCGTTGCTGCGCCCGCTCCCCTCGCTGCTGGCTTCGATTCGGCAGCGCTGTCTGCCGTGCGCTGGCGTGAAATCGGCCCCTACCGCGGCGGTCGGTCGGTGGCCGTGGCCGGGTCGGCTGCCCGCCCGAAGGAATACTGGATGGGTACCGTCGGCAGCGGCGTCTTCAAGACCACCGATGGTGGCACCACGTGGACGCCCATGACCGATCGCTACTTCGGTGGCACCGTGGGCGCCGTCGCGGTTGCGCCGAGCAATCCGGATGTCGTGTACGTGGGCGGCGGCGAGTTCGCCATCCGCGGCAACGTGTCGCACGGCGACGGCATGTGGAAGACCACCGATGGCGGCAAGACGTGGACGAACATCGGCCTCAACGACACGCGTCAGATTTCGAAGGTGCGTGTGCACCCCACCAACCCCGAGCTCGTGTACGTGGCGGCACAGGGCCATGTGTGGGGCCCCAATGCCGAGCGTGGCATCTTCCGCAGCAAGGACGGCGGGAAGAACTGGCAGAAGATTCTGTTCCGCGATGACAGCACCGGCGCGGCCGATCTGGTGATGGACCCCAGCAATCCCAATGTGCTCTACGCCGGCTTCTGGCAGGCGCATCGCAAGCCGTGGATGCTGGTGTCGGGCGGCAAGGGCTCGGGGATGTTCAAGAGCACCGATGGTGGCGACACGTGGACCGAGATCACGAAGAACGCCGGCTTGCCCACCGGGCTGTGGGGCAACATCGGCATTTCCGTGAGCGCGGCCAACCCGCGTCGCGTGTACGCGCTCATCGAGGCCGATCAGGGTGGTGTGTATCGCAGCGACGACGCAGGAGCCACCTGGCAGCTGGTGAACAACGAACGCAAGCTGCGTCAGCGCGCGTGGTACTACTCGAAGATCTACGCCGACACCAAGAACCCCGACGTGGTGTACGCGAGCAACGTGCAGTTCCAGGTGTCGAAGGACGGCGGCAAGACGTGGAGCAACATCGGCACGGGGCACAGCGATTCGCACGATCTGTGGATTGCTCCCGAAGACCCGAACCGCATGATCGAAGCCAACGACGGTGGCGCCAACGTGACCACCGATGGTGGCAAGACGTTCACGGATCTCGATTTTGCCACGGCACAGTTCTATCACGTCACCACCACGAACCACTTCCCGTATCAGATTTGCGGCGCGCAGCAGGACAACAGCACGCTGTGTGGTCCGTCGCGCGCACCGGGTGGCATCACCATCGATATGTGGAAGGACGCGGGTGGTGGTGAGTCGGGCTTCATTGCCGCGCTGCCGAACAATCCGGACATTGTCTTCGCCGGCAGTTACGGTGGGTATCTCACGCGCAAGGATATGCGTACGGGCATGACGCGCGATGTGAATCCGTGGCCGCTCAATCCCATGGGCCACGATGCGAAGGATGCCAAGTACCGCATGCAGTGGACGTTCCCGATCGTGGTGAGCCCGCACGACCCCAAGACGCTGTACGTGGGGTCGAGCGTACTGTTCAAGACTACCAACGAAGGGGACAGCTACACGGCCATCTCCCCCGATCTCTCGCGCAACGACCCGCGCACGCTGGGTCCGTCTGGCGGTCCGATCACGAAAGACCAGACGAGCGTCGAGTATTACGGAACCGTCTTCGCCATTGCCGAGTCGCCCGTGGCCAAGGGCACCATCTGGGCTGGCACCGATGACGGACTCGTACACATCACGCGCAACGGTGGCGTGTCGTGGACGAACGTGACGCCGCCGCTGCTCAAGGAACGCGAGTGGGCGCGCATTTCCATCATCGAGGCGTCGCACTTCAACGCCGGCACGGCGTATGTCGCGGCCAATCGCTTCCAGATGGACGACAACGAACCGTACCTGTTCAAGACCACCGACTTCGGCAAGAATTGGACGCGCATCGACGGTAGTGGCAAGGCGGCGGGTATCCCGGCGCATGAGTTCACGCGGGTCATTCGCGAAGACGAAGTCCGTCCGGGCCTGCTGTTCGCCGGCACCGAACGCGGCATCTGGGCGTCGCTCGATGACGGGGCCTCCTGGTTCTCGCTCAAGCGCAACATGCCCATCGTGCCGGTGCACGACCTCGCCATCAAGGAAGGCGATCTGATCGCCGGCACGCATGGCCGGTCGTTCTACGTCATCGATGACATCGGCGTGTTGCGTCAGCTCAGTGCCGATGTGTTGGCCAAGAAGGCGCACTTGTTCACCCCGCGTCCGTCGTACCGCATCAACTGGGGTGGCGGTGGTTTCGGCGGTGGCGGGAACACGCCGGTAGGCCAGAACCCGCCCAATGGCGCCATCGTGTACTACTGGCTCAAGGACAAGGCCAACAAGGTCACCATCGAGTTCCGTGACTCCACGGGCCGCACGGTGAAGTCCTTCGCGAGTGACATGGTACAGGCCGCGGCCGGCCCCGGCGGTCGGCGCTCGGTGGCTGGTGACCGTCCGCCCACGAACAACGTGGGTATGAACACGTTCTCGTGGAATCTGCGTGAGCCCGATGCCACGACGTTCCCTGGCATGATCATGTGGGCCGGTGTTACCACGGGACCGCTGGTGCCGCCAGGCAACTACACGGTGCGACTGCTGGTCGATGGTGCGCCGGCCGGCGATGCCAAGCTGTTGGTGCGCAAGGACCCGCGCAGCGAGGCTACGCCGGCTGACCTCGTGGCGCAGTACAAGCTGCTCATCGCCATTCGCGATCGGACCACCGACGCCAACGATGCGGTGCGCACCGTGCGCAACGTGCGGCAGCAGGCGGTTTCGCGCATGAACCAGGTGGGCGCCGATTCGGCTCGCTACGCGCAGCTGGTAAAGGATCTCGATGCGAAGATCAGCGCCATGGAAGCCGAGATCTATCAGGTGAAGAACCAGTCGGGGCAGGACCCGCTCAACTATCCGATCAAGGTCAACAACCAGATCGCGGCGTTGGCGGGTGTGGTGGGCAGCGCCGAAGACCGGCCCACGAAGCAGTCACAACAAGTGTTTGCGCAGCTTACCAAGGAGCTGGAAGGCTACCTGGTCGAGTTGCGGAAACACTACAAGGAACTGCTGCCGCCCATCGATGAGATTCTCAAGAAGCACGGGCACCCGGCCATTGAAGTGAAGCCGGCCGACACGCCGCAGGCGCGGCAGACCAGCGCCGAAGAAGAAGTAACCGGACTGCGCTGAGTTGGCCCTGTGGGTGCGCCTGAGGCGCACCCACAGGATGCTTCGGTTCGCGTCGCTACGCCGCGCGGGCGAAAGCGCGAATGCTGACAATGCCGGCCAATGGACCCAGCGCCAGCATGGTGAACGCCCAGGGCCATCCCACGAGATCGACCAGCGTTGGCACCAGCTGGATGACGCCGGCCGTCAGCAGAAAGCCGAGTGATGTTTGCAGCGTGAGCGCGGTACCCACGGCATGAGCCGGCACGCTTTCCGTGATCATCACGGAGAACTGGGCACTGTCCGCGATCACGAAGAAGCCCCAAACCAATGCCACCGGGGCGAGCAACCAGAGTGACCGGCCGAAAGTGAGGCCGATGAGGACGGCGCACAGGCCGCTGATGCCCATCGAGACATTCACCAGCCAGGCCCGTCCGCGACGATCGGCCACCATGCCTCCCCACAGGCATCCCACGCCGCCCACCGCCAAGGCTGCGAAGGCCAGCACCGCCGCCGATGTGTCGGCGCGTCCGCTCTCGTTGCCGGCGGCTGCGATACTGGCCGCCACGAAGACCGGCAGCCAGGTCCACGCCGCGTACAGTTCCCACATGTGGCCGAGATACCCGCCCATCGCCAAGCGCCAGCGGCGCTCGCCAACGACTTCGCCCACAAGGCGCCACGAAAAAGGACGCGGCGGAAACGCGTACGGCCCGTCGCGATAGATCGCCCACACCAACAGTGCCGCCATGAGCGCTCCCACCGAGGCGGCGAGGGTGACATTGACAATGGTGGCACCCGGCAGGGCCTTCACGAGATACGGCAACGCCTTGCCCACCGTGAGCGCCCCCACGATGGTGCCTACCGCGAAGCCGCGACGGGCGCGGAACCATGTGGCGATCATCTTCATGGCCGGCGGATAAACACCGGCGAGAAACAGCCCCGTCAGCAGTCGCCAGCCCAACGCGGCGGACAATCCGGTGGCTGTGAGCACCAACGCGTTGGCAATCGCAGCACCGACGGCGCTGAAGGCGAACAGTCGGCGCGCGGGAACGATATCGGCGAGGTTGAGCAGCGCCGAGATTGCCGTACCCGCCACGAAACCCAGCTGCACGGCGGTGGTGAGCCACGCCGCCTCAGCACCGGTCAGCTGCCAGCGCTGCTGGTACTGGCCAGAAACGGCACTCGCCACGAACCACAGCGACATGCCCAGCAACTCGGCGAGCGCCAACGTACCCAGCATGCGCCATCGCTCCGGTGCGTCGTCGTCCTGAACGACACGCCCCGGGACCCGCACCGGCTCAGGGCGCACCCGGTCCTGGGCGCGGGCGCACGAGACGCAACAGCTGCTCGACGTGGCCGAGCAGCTGAGCACTCGTGAACGGCTTCGACAGATGGACCACGCGATTGGACGGCTCGAGGACCAACTCCTCCTCCTGATAGCCGGACATGAACAGCACGGGCAGATCTGGCTTCAGAAGCCAAAGTTCGTTGGCCAGATCATGACCGGTGCCACCGGGCATCATGTGGTCGGTGATCAGCAAGTCGATGGGTGATGCGTCATGCGTGGCATGCCACTTGTCGAGCGCTTCGGACATCTGGCACGCCTCGATCACCTCGTACCCGTGTTGGCCGAGCACACGCAGAATGACCCCGCGTACCGCGTGGTCATCTTCTGTGACGAGTACCCGAGCCACCGTGGTCATGCCGTTGCCATCCCCTGTGGTACCAAAGGCTGTGCGCGTGATGCGGCACCTGAATTCGCCGCCGACACCTCAAGTATCGTCAGCCATGAACCGAAGTTGCACCAGTGTTGCACATTCTGCCGGCTGAACTCGGCGAATGGCAGGTCAGCGTGCACTATCGGTGATGCTCGGCGCCACGCCGAGCTCGCCAGCCACTGCCTCAAGAAACGTTTGCACCCTGGCCCCGTTCCCACCGAAGCTGCGCAGAAAGCGCAGGATGGGATTGGGTATGGCCACCTGCTCGCTGATCGTGGCCACGGTGAGCTCATGGTCCTGCCGCACCGTAATGTGCCACCTGCCGAGCGTGCCACCGTCGTCGTCGAAGAGCATGAACGTCACGCCATGCGGCGCCGCCTCTTCCTGGACTCGCATGGTCGGCAGCGAGGCGCACCACCGCGGCGGGCCGTCGGCCTCGCGCAGCAGCCGGTAGACCCGTTCGGGTTCCACGTCGCATGCGAGTGATTTGGTGGCGACTCGCACGCGCGGGGCCAGCAACCCACCGATGAGCATGGAGAGCACCACCGCGGCCACGGTGGCCATGACCAGCAGAATCCAGTTCATCATAGCGCGATCGGGCTACGCAGTGCCGTCGAGGATCGTGCGCACCCGTCGGGCGAGTTCGAGCGAGGTGAACGGTTTGGCCAACAGGGAGCGCGTCGCGCCTTCAAGACCGAGCCGCAGGTCGGCGTCTTCGGTGTAGCCGGACACGTACAACACGGGCAGATTTGGTCGTGCCTGCGTAAGACGATCGGCGAGTTCGCGACCGTTCATGCCAGGCATGACGACATCGGTGACCAGCAGATCGATGCGTCCCGGAAATGCGCGCGAGATGGCCAGCGCCGCATCACCGTCGGTGGCAGCCAGCACGCGATAGCCACGTCGTTCGAGCGCGGCCACGGCCACGGTGCGCACGGCATCTTCGTCTTCGGTGAGCAGCACGGTTTCCCGACCGCTGAGCTGCTCCGGCGGCTCGTCGCTCACCGGCGTAGGCGCCACCAGTTCGGTGGTGCGCGGGAGCAGCAAGTGCATGGTAGTGCCGTGGCCAAGCGCCGAGTCTACACGAATTTCGCCGCCACTTTGGTCCATGACGCTGGACGCCAAGGCCAGTCCGAGCCCCGAGCCCTTGCCGGTAGCCTTGGTGGTGAAGAAGGGCTCGAAAATGTGCGCCTTCACCTCGTCGGACATGCCCATGCCGTCGTCGCGCACGCGAATGGCCAACCACGGCTGCTGCTGATCGAGACGTAGGCGATGCACTTCAGTGTCGTCGAGCGCAGCGGTTTCGATGACGAGTCGGCCGCCATGCGGCATCGCATCGCGGGCGTTGCTCACCAGATTGAGCAGCGCCTGCTCCAGCTGCGCGGCGTCGGCGTGCACGGTGCCCACATGCGGGTCAAGCAGCGTCACGAGGTCGATGTTCTCCCCGATGACCCGACGCAGCAGTCTATCGAGCCCACGCACGACGTTGTTCGGATCGAGGACCGCGGGCTGTACCATCTGCCGGCGACTGACCGACAGAATCTGCCGCGACAGTTCGGTGCCGCGCATGGCCAGCGATCGGATCTCATTCACATCGTCGCGCACGTCACTATCGTCCGGCAGCGTACTAAGCAGCAGGTCGCAGTAGCCCAGCATGCCGGTGAGCAGATTGTTGAAGTCGTGCGAGATGCCGCCAGCGAAGGTGCCGATGGCTTCCATCTTCTGCGACTGGCGCAACTGCTCTTCACTGCGTGCAAGCGCCCGTTCGGCTTCGCGTCGTGCGGTGACATCGATGCCCACGCTCAGCCAGCTTGCGCGACCGAGTCGTCGGGAACTGGTGGTGACGACTTCCATCTCCATGCGCCGGCCGCTGGCCGAGCGATGAATCCACGTGCCGGCATTCTGGCGCGACTCGGAAAAGGGGAGCCGCGCTCCGCCGAACCGCGCAAGTTCGTCCGGTTCGAGCAGGTCGACGATGCGCAACGTGAGAAAGGTGTCGCGGTCGTAGCCGTACTTGTCGATCGCCGCGTCGTTCACGGCGAGGATGTTCATCGTCTCGGCATCCCATGCCCACATGGGCAAAGGATTCGAATCGAACAGAAAGCGATACCGCCGCTCGTTATCGGCCAGCGCGGCGTTACGCCGCTCGACTGTATCGGCCATTTGGTTGAGCGCGAGTGCCAACTGACCGATTTCATCGCTCGACCGCACGGCGGAGCGGTGACCGCTCACGCCCGCAGCCAGCGCGTGCGCGTCGTCGATCAGCGATTCGACCGCACGCACGATGAGCGACCCGGCCGCGTAGGCGAGGCCCAGCGACAGCGCCAGTGATCCCACCAGCAGAGCCACGCGATAGGGGGCCCCGGTAGCGTTGAATCCCATGAACGCGCCCACGAGCGTTGGCGGGATCAGCGCCACTACCACCATCAACAAAAGGCGCGCACGCAAGCCGAGGCCCCGTGCCACACTGGGAGTTCCCACTGTGGACGAGGCCTCGGTGTGTTGCGAGCCGGGCGACGGGTACTCAGGCATGCGACGGCCGCCGTCAGCGCGGCGTGCGATCCTCGCTCGGCGGCGCGACGGCCATGCCCATGGAGTGGTAGCCCTTGTCGACGTACACCGTGGAACCGGTGATACCGCTGGCCAGCGGGCTGCAGAGGAACGCCGCCGTGGTACCGACCTCACGGGCCGACAACTCTTCGGTGATCGGCGAATTGGCCGTGCAGTACTTCACCATGTTCTCGATGATGCCGATCGCGCTGGCCGCGCGCGACGCGTACGGGCCGGCGGAAATGGTGTTCACGCGATGGCCCCACTTGCGACCGGCTTCGAAGGCCAGGAGGCGCGTGTCGCTTTCGAGCTGTGCCTTCGCCGACGACATCCCGCCGCCGTATCCCGGAATGGCCTTTTCGCTGGCCATGTAGGTGAGCGAGCAGAACGACCCACCCGGCCGCATGAGCGGTCCGAGCCGCTGCACCATGGAGACCATCGAGTACGCACTGGCACTCGAGGCCGCGAGGTAGCCGGCGCGACTCACTTCGAGCAACGGCTTCTTGACTTCAGGACCGTTGGCGAGCGAGTGAAAGACGATATCGAGAGGCTGTTCACCGAAATCGGCGACGAGACGTTCGGCCAATCCGTTGATCGAGAAATCGCCGAGATCCTTGTAGCGCTTGTTCTCGAGCGTCTCCTCGGGCACATCGGCCAGCGTGTCGAAGATCGCGTCGAGCGGATAGATGCGATCGAACGTCAACTGAGAGCCATCGGGCATCTGCCGTGATTCTTCGAGGCGACCACGCTCGAACAGATTCAGGAAGATGTTGAGAGCGGGCGGCCATGTGGCCACGCACACACTGGCACCAGCTTCGGCGAATGCCTTGGCAATGGCCCAGCCGAAACCGTTGTCGTCGGCGACACCCGCCACGAGGGCGCGTTTGCCGGTGAGGTCGATGGGTAGCATCCGCGAAACATAGCCTACCGCGCCGCTCGTGTGAGGCGGTCTCGCACACCATCCCACGCCGGGTCGTGCGGGGGCGCCTCGATGAGCACGAGCCCCGCCGAGGCATCATCGGCTTCGTGCAAGGCGCCATACAGGGCACGGGCATAGTCGACAGGACTACTCGGCATCGGCACGTGCCGCATTCCCACGGACAGCTCGCCGTTGGTTTCGACCAGCGGACCTGCACGCAGCAACGCGTGCACCGGTGCCTCAGACTGGCCCGCCTCACGCCGCGTCTGCTGCCACTGGCGAAGCGACAGCGCGATCTCCTCACGTTGGTGTGTGTCGAACAGCCACACGTCGGCCCGAGGCGCATAGTGCCGATCGGCCATGCCAGGCGAGCGCGGCGTGTCGATGTTGGGCGCCTGTTCAGGCGTGTCGTGCGCAACGGTCCGCACAGCATGCCGCACCACGACACCCAACGGCGCCAACACGGCCTCAAGGGATTCACGACCAAGCATTCCCGGGCGCAGTATGATCACATCGTCACCCGTGCAATCGACCACCGTGCTCTCGATGCCGACGGCGCACGGACCGCCGTCGAGGATGAGCGGCACGCGGGCGCCGAGCGAGCGCTCAACATGCGCCGCGGTGGTCGGGCTGACCTGTGTAAACCGATTGGCGCTGGGGGCGGCAATAGGAACGCCTGCTGCCCGCAGCAGCGCGAGGGCTACCGGGTGCTGCGGGATGCGAACGGCCACGGCATCGAGCCCTGCCGTGGCCACATCGGGCACGCTGGAGGCCTTGGGCACCACGAGCGTCAGCGGACCGGGCCAAAAGGCTTGCGCCAGGCATTCGGCGCTGCGCGGCCACTCTCTGGCGAGGGCCCGGGCGGCCTCGATGGAGGGGACGTGGGCGATGACGGGGTTCCACGCGGGGCGGCCTTTGGCGGCGTAGATGCGCGCGACGGCCTGTTCATCGAGCGCGTTGGCGCCAAGGCCATAGACCGTTTCCGTGGGAAAGGCCACCAGCTCGCCAGCACGGAGTTGCGCGGCGGCGGCGGCGATGACCGCGGGATCGGGGGCAGTGGGATCGACAGTGACAACAGCCATGCCCCAAAGGTACTTCAGCGCTTCGGGGGCGTGTCGTAGCGCAGGTCGCCGGGCCCATCATCGCTCCCCTCGAACGGGGCATCGAGAATATGCAGGGCCTGCGCCACATCAACCGCGCGTACGGCGAGGCGCACGGGATACAGCAGATGCATGGCCGGAAGCATGCCGCCCGCGTCATCACGCAGTACAACGGCCGGAAGCTGATGCGCCTCCAGCACGCTGCGCGCGACCAGCGCCTCCATTTCGTTTACGTACTCGCGGATGACGACCATGGCTTCTCCCATTGGGCGAAAGTAGCACCGACTACAGGGCTTCGTGAGGGCGCTATGTTGCGCGTATGCCCGCTTCGTTCGGAATATTCGTGCTGGCCGAGCTTCCGGGAGAAGCCGGCGCGGCCGTTCGTGACATTCAGCAGCGCTACGATCCGAAGCTGGCACGGCTGACGCCGCCACACGTCACCCTGGTGGGGTCGTCGGGCGTGGGTGCCATTCCCACCGATACGCCGGTCGAGCGCATTCGTGCCGCGCTCGAGCCCATCGCGGCGGCCACGGCGCCCATGCGCCTGCCGTTCGGTGCGCCGCATCGGTTCATGCAAACCGACATCATTTCGCTGCCGCTCGACCCGAACGGGCCGCTGCGGGCGTTGCATGAGCGCATTGCGCGAGCGGGGCTGCCATTCAAGCGCTCCCGCTTCCTCTTTTCGCCGCACTGCACCCTCACGTTCTATCCCACGCTCACGCCGCAACGAGAGCGGGAATTGCTGGCCATGCGGGTTACGGCCCCGGCCATCATCGAAACGCTTCAGGTGTATCTGACCCGCGATCCACAGCCGAGTTCGCTGCTATTCAGCCTGCCGCTTACCGGGCCGGAGGCTGTACCGGCCCAGCAGAGCAGCGGGCAGCCGGCGCTGGCTCAGCAGCGCGTTTCGGGGCGCAGCTTCTGATACGTGGTGGTGGCGTGCTTGAGGCCGAGCAGCGCAGAGGCTTCGAGCTCGTACTCCATCTGCAGATCACCGAGCGTATCCGCATCGCGCTGCGCGATCTGGCGTGACGCCTTTTCGGCGATGCTGCTGCGGCGCAGATATTCACGCGCCGCCAGCCACATGGCGTTGGCCGCCTGTCGCAGGTCTGCCTGATCGGTCACCGTGTTCTTTCCGCACACCTTTTCGAAGTCCTTCACGGATTCGGCAAGGGCGAGGTCGATGGTATCGACCATGGCGTGCGCGGCTTCGAGCTCGCTCTGCTGTACGCCGAGGCTCATGAGGCGCGCGAGGCGTTCATGTTGACGGCACGTCTCGGTGGCCGTGCGCGCCAGGGCGTCACAGCAGGAAAGCGGACTGGGGGCCACGGCCGACGGATCGTCGGCAAGCGCAGCGGCGGAACGGGAAGCAGCCATGAGACGGATGAGCGGGCAACGGGTGGTGCGAGCGGCCGAACGGCCGCCCTGCGTGTGATCTAGCGAGCGGACCCGTGTCGGTGGTAGTGGGGGCGTAACGATTGATTCGTGATTGCAGACAACGGGGCGAGGCACGGAGGGGTGGAGGCACGGAGGAAGGGAGGCACGGAGTGTCGGCGGCGTTCTGGCGTCTTTCGCGAACAACGGTTGATTGAACAGGGCGTTCAGCGATGCTCCGTGCCTTCCATCCTCCGTGCCTCTCTTCCGACCGTGATGACCGACTACCAGCACCTCCGCATCGACACCACAGCCGGTGTGCGTACGATCACGCTCGATCGCCCGGAGAAGCTGAACGCGGTGAATCCGCAGTTGGCGGCGGAGTTTCCGCGTGCCGTGCATGAAGCAGCCGCCGACGACAGTGTACGCGTGGTGGTGGTTACCGGCGCCGGTCGCGGCTTCTGCGCCGGCCTCGACCTGAGCAATCCGGCGTTGTCGGGGGCATCGCGACACGAACGGCTCGATCCCTATCGTTGGGTTGGCGGGTGGGTGCACGCGGTGACGCAGTGCGACAAGCCTGTGGTGGCCGCCATCAACGGGGTTGCTGCCGGTGCCGGGTTCGGGCTCATGCTCGCGTGTGACCTGCGGGTGATGCACACGGACGCTACGTGCACGGCCGGCTACGTGCGACGTGGCCTGTCGCCCGACGCCGGCGTGACCTGGTTTCTGCCTCGCCTCGTCGGGCACGCGCGGGCGGCCGACATCATTCTCACCGGGCGGGATATTGCCGCCGCCGAAGCGCTGAGCATGGGGCTCGTGAGTCAGGTGTGGGCGGCCCATGACTTCGAGACGCAGGTGGCACAGTATGCCACCCAGTTGGCCGGCGGCCCGCCAATGGCGCTGGCGCTCAGCAAGCGGCTGTTGCTGGCCAGCGCCGAAGCCTCACTCGATCAGCAACTGCGTGAGGAGCTCACGCACATCAAGAGCTGCTTCGCGAGTGCCGACGTGCGTGAAGCCTTGGCCGCGTTCCGCGAAAAGCGCTCGCCGGTGTTTACCGGCGAGTAATCACGGCGCCGGTTAGTGCCGCCCGGGGTTGAAGCGCAGGCTACCTGGGAGGGAGTTGAGCAGCGGGCCAAGTTCGGTGGCGCGATCCTGGGTGGTGACGAACGTGAGGCCGTCGATACTCACCACGATCATGCCGCTGATACCGTACGCCACCACGCAACAGCCGTCGGCGTGAATGACGTTGCCGCTGCACTCCACGACGTGCACCTGACCCATCACGCCGTTACCGGTATCGTCGAGCTCGCGCACGCGGCGGAGCGATGCCCAGGTGCCCACGTCGTCCCACTCCATGTCGGTGGGCAGTACGACCACGTTGGGCGACCGCTCGAGCAGCCCACGATCGATGGATACGCTGGCCACGAGCTCGGCAAACTGTTCCATCTCGCCGGCGGCGAGCTTGGGAAGGCCGTACTGCAACTCGCCGGTGTGTTTCTCGAGTTCGTCGAGGACCACGCGGGCGCGCCACACGAAGATGCCAGTGTTCCAGAGGGCGCCGCGCTCGATGAGCACATCCGCGAGCGAGGCACCGGGCTTCTCGACGAAGTGCTCCACGCGGCACGCCCCGCCTTCCGCCCGCGAAATCAGCGGATCGATGGGCATGCCGGGCTGCAGGTATCCGAAGCCGGTTTCCGGGCGCGTTGGGCGCGCACCGAGCGCCACAAGCACCCGGTCGGCGGCGGCAATGGAAGCGGCGCGGCGGAGCGAGTCACGCAGCACATCGGGATAGCCAACCGAGAGGTCGGCGTGCAGCGCCACGAATACCGTGTCCGGTCCGGCGCGTCGCGATACTTCCTGTGCGCCCCATGCGAGGGCGGCGGCGGTGCCCAGCGGTCGCGGTTCAACCAGCAGGTTGGCGCGCGGCACCTCGGGGATGGCTTCGTGCAGCGCATCGGCAATGTCGGCGCTGGTGACCACCAGCACCCGCTCGGCCGGCACCAGCGGCGACAATCGCGCCACGGTGTCGGCGATGAGCGGCCGTTCGTTGACGAGCGCGAGCACCTGCTTCGGGCGACGGGGCGTACTGAGCGGCCAAAAGCGGGTCCCGATACCGCCGGCGAACACCACCGCCCACATCGCGGTGCCGGTATCGAGCAACGCATCGAGTTCCGCCTCTTCCATCGTGCCCGCCATTGCCGCGGGAGTATCCGTGACCGACGAAGGCGCTATTGGACTGACGACACGGGTCTCGGACATCGCTCGGCGATTATGTCGTTGGAAGAACCGGGTGTACACGTACTGGAACGAATTGGACTCGCTCAGCCGTGACCTAGCGGGATCAACCCGGGAGGGACAAGATACGAGCAACTTACGCTAACACATGCTCACTCTGCACCTCACCAACGGCGATCACGCCGCCACCGCATTGGCCCGATCGGGGCTTCCCGGCGACATTCTGTCGTGGCGGGACCTGCTCCACGACGGGCCTGTGCCGTCGGATGCGGACGTGCACGCATTCCGGCGGGTCCGCGGCGAGTTTCTCGCCAGTCGCGGGTGGCAGAGTCAGTCGGCGGCTGTGGCCGATTTCGTCGAGCGTGACGCCCGGCTGGATAGTGTGGGCCCCGGCGACGAACTCGTGCTCTGGTTCGAACCGGACTTGTACGACCAGCTGCAGCTCATCCAGGTGTTGGCGCGGGTGGCGCGTCGTCCACTCGCGGAACGGCCGACGGTCACGATCGTCCCGGCCGACTGCTTCCTCGGGCCGCTCATGCCGGAAAAGTTCGTGCCGCTTTATGCGGCGCGGCGGCCAGTCACGGCCGGTGACTTTGCCCTCGGTTCGGTGGCGTGGGAGGCGTTCACAGCCGAAACACCGGACGCGTTGCTGGCCGTGACCGATCGCATCGATCGTGAGGTGGGGGCGCGGGCCTATGCATATGACGACGCGGTGCGCCTGCCGCATCTGGCGCCCGCGTTGCGTCGGCAGCTTGAAGAGTATCCGGACACGCAGGCGGGGCTGTCACGCAGCGAGCGGCAGCTGTGCGAGGCGCTCTCGCCCGGCGCGTTGACGCTGGCCAAGCTGTTTGCCGCACACCAGAGCGCGGAGTCGTGGGTGTGGCTCGGCGACTGGAGCTTCGCGTGGTACGTGCAGCGGCTCAGCGATTGCGCGCATCCGCTGGTGGTCCATGTGAACGGGTCGCGGGTCATCGCTCCCTTGAGGGACACCGACGGCAAAGCGTTCTGGGAGCGGACGGTGCAGCTCACGAAGCTGGGGCAGGATGTCGTGCGTGATCGGGCCGACTTCGTAAAACTCAACGGCATCGACCGCTGGATTGGCGGGGTGTACAACACCACTTCGCGGCACTGGCGGTGGGACCCGCACCACTATCGCCTGATCGCGCGGTAGGCGTACGCAGCCGGTCGGCCGTGGGTTGCCGCTCGCTGCTGGGCGGTTGTCAGGACGAAGGGTGGGGCGTCAGCTTGTAGGATGACCGACGACCCCTCGCTCGACCCGCTGGCGCTGCTCGAGGCCGACACCACGCTCGACGCGGCGCGTCCGATTCTCGCCTTGGCCGCTGACTACCTCACGCGTACGCGCACCGGCGAAGGCCCGGTGTCCACGTGGCACAGTGCGGAGGTGATTGCCGATCGGCTCAACGAACCGCTGCCGCGGCGATCACGACCGTTGGCCGACGTGGCCCGTCGACTGTCGTCGTTGCTGCTGGAAGATGTGAACCGGTTGGCGCACCCCATGTACATCGGGCACCAGGTGTCGGCGCCGCTGCCAGCCGCCGTGTGGACGGATGCGCTGATCAGCGCGTTCAACCAGAGCATGGCGGTACGCGAGATGTCGCCGTCGTTCACGCCGCTGGAGCATCAGGTCGTGGAGTGGATGACCGATCTGGTGGGGTGGGATGCCCGCGCCGGCGGCACCATGACCAGCGGTGGCACCGAAGCCACGCTCACGGCGCTGTTGGCGGCTCGCAGCCGAGCCATGCCGGATGTGTGGACCAACGGCATCGGCGCCGACGCGCCGGTGCTGGTGTGTGGGGAGCACGCGCACTACGCGGTCATGCGCGCGGCCGGTGAAATGGGGTTGGGCATGCAGCGCGTGGTGCTCGTGCCCAGCGACAATCACCGCCTCAGCATTCCGGCGTTGCGCGAAACACTGAGCGGATTGCGCGCCCGCGGGACACGGGTGATGGCGGTGGTCGCCACGGCCGGGTGTACCGCAACGGGCAGCTTCGACGACCTCGAGGCCGTGGCCGATGCCTGCGACGAGTTTGGTGAGGCAGGAGAGCCGCTCTGGTTGCATGTCGATGCCGCGCACGGTGGTGCGGCGCTGCTGTCGCCCACGCATGCGCATCGGGTGCGTGGCATCGCGCGGGCCCGGTCGGTGGCATGGGATCCGCACAAGACGCTGCTGCTGCCCCTGGCTGCCGGGTTGCTGCTCGTTCGCGAAGAACACGATCTCGAAGCCGCCTTTTCGCAGAAGGCTCCGTACCTGTTCAATCCGAACGAGGATGCGCACGCATGGGATATCGGGCCGCGCAGCTTCCAATGCTCACGCCGTGCCGATGTGGTCAAACTCTGGGTGGCGTTCGAGCGATACGGCGCCGATGCGCTGGCGGCCTTGTACGACCGCCTCTGCCGCATGGCCACCACGCTGCACTCACGACTCGACGGGCATGCGGACTTCATGCCGTTGCATGCTCCTGAGAGCAACATTCTCTGTTTCGCCTGGAATCCGGCGGGCTATGATGGTCGCGAGCGCGATGCGCTCACCGACGCGCTGCGCGAACGGTACAACCGCAGTGGGCGGGGTTGGATTACGGCCACGACGCTCGACGGCCGACGCGTCTTGCGTGTGACGGTCATGAATGCGCGCACCGATGTGTCGCACATCGACGCGCTGGTTCAGGGGTTGGAAGCCGAGGCGGCGTACGTGCTCAAGCACCATCGCTGAGGGCTCCCGCCGCATGTCCAGTCAAACGGCTCCCCTCCCATTCGTGCGCGCCCTGGAAAGCGGCGCGCTCGTGGAGACCAGCGTGGGCGTAGTGCACATCGAGCATCGGGCCATCGGCTCGCTGCAACTCCCGTCTGGTCGCATCGTAGCCGCCGATCCGATGGTCGATCCGCAGCTCCCGCCGTTTGCGCGAACGGTGACCCCGGGGCGGTATCCGGTGCACCTCGCCATCGCGCGGATACAGCGCAACGACGACGAACGCATTGCCGCTGCCTGGCTTCGTTTTGGCGACGGTCCGGTCGCGGGTTGGGAGGTGGCCACGCTCGAAGGCCAGCGACCGTCGTCGTCGCCGGCCGACACGGCGGCCTACGGTGTCGATTCCGGGACCGGGAGCTTCCTCAGCGCAGAGGCTGCCGCCATCAGTGCCGATTCGTCCGATCTCGCTGAGACGCTGGCCGATGCGATGGATGCGACCTATCGCCCGACGCGTTCGTGGGCGGCGCTGGAGTTGGGGCAGGCGGCCGGTGTGCCGCTCGATCTGGTGAGTTTCTCCAGTGGTTGGGGAGACGGCGGCTACGCTTCGTGGTGGGGGCTCGATGCCCATGGGGTCCCGCTGCTGCTGCTGACGGATTTCGCCGTGCTCGATGGGGAGCCCGAGGCCCTGAAGCCCGCGCCGCGCACCGCCGCCCGGCCGTGGTGGAAGTTCTGGGGCAACTGAGCGGCGCATGATCGCCACCGTTGCCGAGACGCTGTGCATTCTGGAGTGCACGCCGGCCGCATTGCGGGCTCTTCTTGGCAATTTGCCGCCGCAATGGACATCGCCGAACGAAGGCCCCGACACGTTCAGCGCCTTCGACAACGTGGCCCATCTTTTGCACGGTGAACATGCGGACTGGATGCCGCGAGCGCGCATGATTCTGGCGCAATCGGCAGAGAGGCGCTTCGAACCGTACGATCGGTTTGCCCATCTCAACGAGAGCGCGGGCAAGTCGATGGCCACGCTGCTCAATGAGTTCGACTTGGTGCGCAGCAAGAACCTGCAAGAACTCCGTTCGTGGTCGCTGACCGATGACATGCTGGCGCTTACCGGTGAGCATCCCGCGTTCGGCGAGGTCTCGCTGCGCCAACTGCTCGCGACGTGGGCGGTGCACGATCTGGGCCACCTCGCGCAAATCGCCCGGGTCATGGCCAAGCAGTATCGCGACGCGGTTGGGCCGTGGCGTGCCTATCTGCCCATACTCGATCGGCCGTAGCCCACGTCCTACGGCAGGAACGAAAGCGCCTCGTGCGGCTCGGGCAACCGACAGCTGTCGTGGCGCCCGAACCACCGGTAGCGATTGTGTGCGACGAAGCGGTACACCGCATCGCGTAGTGGGCGCGGAACCAGCCCCAACACAGCCGCGAACGCCCACAGGCCGCCCAATCGACTCAGCGCCGCCAAGGCGGCGTCCGATCGCACAAGGGTGCGCGTGCCATCCCGTGCCACCACCGTGTCGAAGTCGGTGGGAAGGGCCAGCGATTCCGCCGTGCTGCCCTGCAACGGCGCGAATCGCAGGCCGTGCTGATGGTCGCGTCGCAGCAGAAAGTCGACGAACCGATTGCAGAGGCCGCACACACCATCGAAGAACACGACGAGCGGCAGGGGTATGCCCTGTGCATCGAGCGTGGCGCGACGTGGGGACCAGGCGGCCGAATCGATGAACACCACGTACAACGCCACCAACTGCGAAAAGCTGATGTGCATGAGCACATATATGGCGGTATGCGCCAGCAGCATGGCGGGCACGAACACGCGACGATAGCCACGGAAGAAGAGACAGAGCGGCGCCGATAGCTCGAGCGCTGTGATCGCGGGAAACGCGAACTGCGCGGCCGTGGCGAGCCATGGAGATCGTATCAGCCGGGTGCCAAGTGCCTGTTCCGGATTGGCCTCCGACAGACTGCGTTGCATGAACCACTGCAACAGGCTCTCATCGCTGAAAAGCCGAAGCCCTCCGTAGGCAAGGCGGTGGGCGGCAATGTAGGCGTATCCGATGCACAGCGCGGCCACGATGTACACCAGCGTGGCCTGATACCGGCCGTCTGGTGGCGGCGGTCGGCGCCGTGGCCAGAGTACGAGCGCATCGGCCGAGGGGCCAAGCGTGAGCACCAGTGCCGCCAGCATTACCGGGACCTGCGCGTGATTCACCAGCCCTTGCAAGGCGCGCGGTACGGCCTGCGACAGGATGAACATCAGCGTGGCCACCGGCAAACTGACACGTGGCGCAATGCCGAAGGCCGCCGCCACCGCCGTGAGGCCAGCTGCTACGAAAAGCGCCTGCTGGCCCATAGTCGTGCGTAGCGCGTCGAGCATCGCGGCCGGCAACCACCCGAGCAGACCGAACGGCACCCATGCGTCAGGAGGGATCGGCGCGGCCTGGCGCCACAGAACCCACGCTTCGGCTGCACACAACAGAAAGACCCCCACCCGCAACATGGCCACCGACGCCGCCGACGCGTCGGCGTGCAGGGCCAGGGTTGGCGGCGACCCCGCTCCCGGCACTGTCGAGGCATCAGCGCGCGGCGACATGACGACGCACCGTGACGTAGGGTGGCAGCGGCACTGCGGCAAGATTGCTCGCCGGCAGAATGACCTGTTGCAGTGCCACGCCGCACAGCGGGACGTTGCGCACGTTGGCGTTCCATGTGACCGTCACCAGCGCCAGCAGCGAATCGACACGGGCCAGTGCCCGCTCCCGTTGGTTGGGCAAGGTACGCGCGTCGTTGTAGGCACGGCGCAGTCCGGAGGCGAGCAGTGGTCGCCTGCCCAACCCACGCCCGCTGTTGGGCAACACGCGCGTCGATCCATCACACGCTTCTCCCACCATGCGGTAGCCAACCACCGGCGCCTGATCGCGCGACTCCCCGTACATATGCCACGACATGAGCGGGTAGGTGGCGAGCGGCACTTCGGCAAGTTGCGAGCTGGTCCACACGATCAATGCAAGCACCGCCCCGATTTGCAGGGTGCGTGGCGCGGCACGCAGCGTCGTGCGCAGGCGGGCGCTCGCGAACAGCGCGCCCAGCACGAAGGCCAGGATTGCCCCTTCGACCAGTGCACTCGGCCACTGAAACATGATGTCTACCTCCGCCCGTACGCGACACACACAACCAGAACGGTCATCTGGACCGCGCCGCGCTGAGTGTGGGCCGAGTGCATACCGACTCGACAAGTTGGGACCACGCTTCGTTGAATGCACCTCGCGAAAAGCGCGTGTGGACGAGATGGCGGCCATGTTGGCCGAGTCGGTCAGCCAGGAGGGGGTCGTCGAGCAGGTTTCGCACGGCGTTGGCCAAGGCGCCGACGTCGTCGGGCGGTACGAGGAGCGCACCAGCGCCGTCGTTGGTCAGCCAGCGCGAGCTTGGGATATCGGCGGCAATCACTGGGCGTCCGCAGGCCCACGCTTCTATGTAGACGATGCCAAAGGCTTCATCAGCACTGGGCAAAGCCAGCATGGTACACGCAGCCATGATCGACGACGTCTCGGCATCGGAAAAATCGTCGATCTCGATGACGCGCGCCCGTTCGTCGGCTGACAGTGCGTCGAGCGCGTGGTTTGTGGCGTCGTCGCGATTGCGGACGCGCCCCGCCAGCAGCAGTCGTACATGCGGGTGACTCTGCCACACGTCGCGCATCGCGCGCAGTAGAGCAACACATCCCTTCTTGGCGACTTGACGGCCGACGAACCCAACCAGCGGCGCGTCGAGCGAAATCGCGTGCTCGGCGCGCCAGCGTTGGCCGTCGGCGGCGTCAGCCCAGCCTGACGGCAGCGCGGGGGCAATGGTGTCCACACGGCGCGACCCCAGCCCTCGCGCGTGCGTGGCTTCCGGTTCGCTGAGGGCGACCAGCGCGGCCGCTGATCGCGCCAGGGAGCGGTGTCTGGGCCAGTACGCCGAGCGCTGTGCCAAATGGAAGCAGGGAATGCCAATGACCGGGATGCCACGTACCCGCGCCACGGCGTGTGTGAGCGGTACGTGCCGGGCGTACCAGCCAACGGACAACATGACGTCTGCCGGCACGTTGAACAGCGTGCCGGCCATGCCGAGCACGCTCGGTCGATCTCCCCAGTACTTCAGGTCGACGCCGGTCAGGCGTTGGACCAGACGGCCACCGAAACGGTGTTGCGCGATGGTGGTGAACGCGCGCCCCGGCCACCCGCCATCCGGCGCCACACGGTGCACCATGACGTCATCGACGACTTCCCGTGGGGGAAGTCCCAGCCCTCGGCCACGTAAGTCGGGCATGCTCGCTGAATCGAATGTCACGACTGCGGTCTCGTGGCCACGCGCCCGCAATGCCGCGAGCACATCAACAAGCAGCGTCTGCGCCCCGCCTACGGCGGGCGAATACTGCCGAATGGTGGCAACGATGCGGAGGGGGCGCGTCATCGGCGCGTGGGCTCGCGCAGGTTGGTGGCGTCTTCAGGCCTCGGGGAACCTGGCATATCGTCACCTCCGTCTTCAACAAACAGTCGATGGAGCGCATCGAAGTTGGTTACGACATCACGATACGATCTGTCGAGCGAGCGTCTCGTGGCAGGTCGTACATCGGCCTGTGGCAACGCCAGCCGCGCAAAGAGCGTGGCCCCGGTGGAGGGCCACGAGTCCGGCATCGCCAGATCATTCTCGTATACCAACGGCAAATGCGGGATGTCCCGCATGACGCCTTGTGACACCGCGTCCCAGTGGCGACGGAATGCCAGCTGTTCGCGAAAGAGGGACTCGGGCACCGTGATGCTGGTAGGGGCCTCGCTCCGCTCACGCTGAAACTGTCCCGTCAACGAGGCCACGCACCACGACAAGGCGCGATCGAAACGCGAGCGTCGTTGCAGAAACAGAATGAGCCAGTCGTGCGACGCCAATCGTGCGAGGCCTCGCGCCGATGTGGCAATGGGAACCTTGCAGCCCCACGAGCGGCTCGTTGAACGCCGTGCCCGCCATGGCAGATAGACATCCGGGCAGCGCAACGCCGCGCGTCGCGCGAACTGCCACGGACCGTGCCACTGCTCACGGTTGAGGACTTCACCGGCACACTCCACCAGCGGGTGCGAGGTGAGCAGGCTCATGAGCAAGTGGCTGCCGGTGCGCCCTTGGGCGTAGATCAAGAACGGGCGAGGCATCGCGGTCAACGCCGGACTTGGCGCTTGGCGCGCGCCATCTCGTCGAACCACTGGCGTGCCACGCGATCGACTTCGAAGCGAGCGAGCGACGCACGTCCCGACGCTGCCAATGACATCCGCAGCGATTCGTCGAGCATCAGACGGCGCAGTTGTGCGGCGAGCGCGTCGACATCACCGGGGGGATACAGGAGGCCGCCATCGGTGCCCACGACCTCACGCGGCCCGTACGGGCAATCGCTCGTCACCACGGCGCACCCGGCCGAGAGCGCTTCGGTAAGCGTATTGCAGAAGCCTTCGATTTCGGCGCAGTGAGCCACGATGGCGGCCCGCTGCATGTGTCGCCACGGTTCGAGTACATGCCCGAGCAGATGGACGCGATGTGTGAGGCCGTACCGCTCCGCTTGCGCCTGCAACGCCGAACGCTCCGGCCCGTCGCCACAGATTTCGATCTCCCATGTCGGAAATTCATCAGCCAGTTTTGCAAACGCGTCAATCAGATCGTGATAGCGCTTGTGTGCCACGAGGCGACCTGCCGCCACGATCCGATCAGCACGCGGTGGCGCACCAGCAGCAGGTACGGCATGCTTGGCCGCCGGCGAGAGGGGATTGGGAATCACCGTCAGACGCCCCGGTATAGGAAGCTGCGCAATGTCGGAAGCAAGCCGCTCCGTTTGCAGCACCAGCGAGTCGGCGAGGCGATACGTGTGCATGATTGTTCGATTCCAACGACGTCGGCGGGCCGTAAACGGACTCACGATTTCACTGAGTACGACGTACCGTCCGAGTCCAGCTGCCGATACGGCCGCGAGGGCATTGGCGAAGCGGCCGAACGCGAGCACAACGTCGATGTCGCGACTGCGAAGGAGGTGACGGAGTCGCCACACACGTCGCGCTGAGCGCCACCACGAACGGGATCGAACCGGGTCAAGAGCGGTGATGTCGCGATGTGCAAGCAAACCTGTGGCTGCCGACGACGCCGTGAGCGCCGCGAGCGTGCAGGCGTAGCCTTCCGCTTCAAAGGCCTCCAGCAGAATGGACAACCGCCGCTCTATGCCGCCGATCCCGTCCGATCCGAAGAGCAGTAGGACGCGAGGGTGCGGTTCTGCGGCGGCATCTGCCAACCGGGCACTCACGCGCGGGACTCTCGCCATACCCACCAGGCATCGGACAGTCGCCGCCGCCATGAGCCACGATGATAGCGTGCGAGCAGTCGGTCGTACTCGGCATCGCGTTCGATACGGGCAGGGTGCACAAGTGGCCACGTGAACGAGTCGGCGATCTGGCGGCGCAGCGGATGGTTGGCGCCGTGCTGATGCGTGGCATCAGGGCCATCGCCCACGTTCTCGACGAGGTTGACCGACGGAATGATGGCCAGCCCCCGCTGCTGTGCCATAGTCCAGTACCACGCGCGTGACCACGTCCACTTTCGCCCAGCATGCGCCGACGCAAACTTGTGGCCGAGTGCACGCCGCAGCGGATCGGGATCGCGTCGGTAACCGGAACGGTCACGCGGCCACGCCGCGAAAGTAGGTTCGAACGTGCGCCATGCGCGACGCCACGTGGCCCATCCCCAAATGTGACCGCCGCCGGAAAACAGATACGAGGCCGATTGGGGCGCCACGTGGGAACGCAGACTGGCGCCCGAGATCTGCATGATGTCCGGCGCATCCGCGTAGGTTGCCAACATCTCACCGGCGAACGGAAGGAATGCGGGGGCCGGCACGCAATCGTCTTCGAGGATGACGCCGCCGGTTTCGTGTTCGAAGAACCAATCGATACCCGAAACGACCGCTCGCTGCAGCCCGAGATTGGTGTCCCGGTAGAGATGGCGTACATCGCACGGCCACGAGACGGCGCCATCGATGACGCGCCGCACCTCGGCGCAGCGCGCGAGGTCATCCGGGTGCCCAGCGCGCGGGCCGTCGAGCGCGACGTACAGCCGCGCCGGCCGTGCTGCCCCCAGCGCCTCGAGTACACGCTGAACGAGCGCCGGGCGGTTGAAGGCGAGCAGCAGGACCGGAGGCGAATCGGCAGACAGGGTCACGAGCGCAATATGCCCAAGCTGCACCCGGGCGACTAGCTTGTCGTCATGGAATCACCGCGCCTTTCGACGCCACAGCTGGTGGCAGCCATGCCGGAGATCGTGGCCATCGCGCGCGCCGCGGGCGCGCTGGTGATGGAGACGTATGAACGCGATGGTCGCGACGCCACGTCGGCCACGCCGAGCACGGCCAAGAGTGATGGCAGCCCACTCACGGAGGCCGATACGCGGAGCCACGCCTGTATCGTTGCGGCGCTCTCGGCGCGGTTTCCTGCTGTGCCCATCGTCTCCGAAGAGGATGCGACGGACGCCACGGCGCCAGCGACGCTGCTGAGCGGGTGCTGGCTGGTCGATCCGCTCGACGGCACGAAGGAGTTTCTCAAACGATCCGGCGAGTTCACCGTAAACATCGCGTACGTGGAGGATGGGATCCCCCTGCTCGGCGTCGTGGTGGCACCAGTCAGCGGGCACGCGTGGTACGCCGGCCCGAGCGGTGCCTGGCGCGACGGCCCCGACGGGTCGATACAACTGGCCGTGCGTACACACATCGCCTCTGAGCCCCTGCGTATCGTGGCAAGCCGGGATCACGCCGGCGCAGCCGTTCGTGCGTTGCTGGCGCGCCTTCCCGATGCCGAGACGGTGGCGGTGGGGAGTTCGCTCAAGTTCTGCCGAATCGCTGAGGGCGCGGCCGATCTCTACTTCCGCGATGGGCCGACGATGCCGTGGGACACGGCCGCAGCACAGGCGGTTCTGGTGCAGGCGGGTGGGGGTGTGTTCGGTCTCGATGGACGTCCGCTTCGCTATCGCGAATTGCGGACAGCGAATGCACCGTTCGTCGCGGTGGGTGACTGCGCGATTCCGTGGCGCACATGGATGGACGGCGGCGCCGCAACATGAGCAACCGCGCCAACACGAGTGCTGCGCGTCGCGGTCATTTGCAGGCACTCGAAAACGAATCGGTTCACGTATTGCGGGAGGTTGCGGCGCAGTTCGAGAGGCCGATGCTGCTTTTCTCCGGTGGCAAGGACTCCATCGTGGTGTCATGGCTCGCGCGCAAGGCGTTTCTGCCGGCGCCGCCACCATTCGCATTGCTGCATGTCGACACCGGCCACAACTTTCCGGAAACGCTCACTTTCCGTGACGCTTATGCCGCTCAGTTGGGTTACACGTTGCATGTCGCCAGCGTGCAGGAAAGCATCGACACGGGTCGGGCGGTCGAAGAGACCGGCCCCGGGGCCAGCCGCAATGCCTTGCAGACGGTGACGCTGCTCGACGCCTTGCGTACAAGACGCGTCGACTGCGCGGTCGGTGGCGCCCGGCGCGACGAAGAGAAGGCGCGGGCCAAGGAGCGGGTCTTTTCGCATCGAGATCGCTTCGGGCAGTGGGACCCGCGCAATCAACGGCCGGAACTCTGGAATCTGTACAACGGACGTCGACTGCCGGGTGAGCACTTCCGAGTGTTCCCCATCTCCAATTGGACAGAGATGGATGTATGGCAGTACATCGCGCAGGAAAACATCCCGATGCCATCGCTGTATTTCTCGCACCAGCGTCGTGTGTTCGAGCGAGAGGGGGTATTGATGGCGGTAACCGACTTCCTGGCGCCGGAGTCACACGAACAGGTCGAAGAGACGCACGTGCGCTTTCGCACCATCGGTGACGCCACGTGTACCGGTGCGGTCCGCTCGCGGGCGGCGAATGTGGACGAGATCATTCGCGAGACGGCTGCTGCGCGGGTCACGGAGCGCGGTGGGCGTGCCGACGACAGGCGCTCCGAGGCTGCCATGGAAGACCGTAAGCGGGTGGGCTACTTCTGATGCGCGATCACGGAACGGAGCCGGCCTATGCCGACATGGACCTGTTGCGCATTGCCACGGCGGGTAGCGTAGACGATGGCAAAAGTACGCTCATTGGCCGCCTGCTGTACGACACCAAGAGCATTTTCGAGGATCAACTCGCGCAGGTGGAGGGTGCGAGTCGGCGGCTTGGTGAAGACCGCCTCAATCTGGCATTGCTCACCGATGGCCTGCGCGCCGAACGCGAGCAGAAGATCACGATTGACGTGGCCTATCGGTACTTCGCCACGCCGCGACGGAAGTTCATTCTCGCCGATACGCCGGGCCATGTGCAATACACGCGCAACATGGTCACCGGAGCGAGCACGGCCGACGTGGCCATCGTGTTGGTCGATGCCCGACAGGGTGTGCTCACGCAATCCCGACGTCATTCGTTCATCGCGTCACTGCTTGGCATTCCACACCTCCTTGTTGCCGTCAACAAGATGGATCTCGTGGGGTGGTCGGAGGCATCATTTCGTCGCATCGTCGACGACTATGCCGAGTTCGCGACCAAGCTCACGGTACCCGACATCCGCTTCGTGCCGATCTCGGCGCTGGAGGGTGACAACGTCGTCGTGCCGTCGACGAATACGCCGTGGTATCACGGCGGTCCGCTGCTCGACATTCTCGAAACGCTGACACCGGGTCGGCGCCGCAACACCATCGACTTGCGTTTCCCCGTGCAGGTGGTCGTACGTCCACATCAGGAATTTCGTGGCTACGCCGGTACCGTCGTGTCAGGCACGCTGCGTCCCGGCGACGAAGTTGTGGCTCTTCCGGCCGGCACTGAGGCCGTCGTGCGCTCCGTCACTGCCGCCGCCCGCCCGCTCGACGAGGCACTGACTGGCGATGCGGTCGTCGTCACGCTCGACCGCGAGATCGACGTCGCACGTGGGGACATGCTCGTGCGACGCCGTAATCGCCCTCAGGTGACGACCCGCTTCGACGCGTATCTGTGCTGGATGCACGAGCAGGCGCTGGAGGCCGGGCGGGCCTACGTGCTGCTGCACACCACGCGTCAGGTGACGGCCTTTGTGGAGCGCGTCGAGTACCGCGTCAACGTGGATACGCTGCATCGGGAGCCATCGGATTCGCTGGCCTTGAACGAGATCGGGCGCGTGGAACTGGTAAGCGCCTCCCCGCTCTGTGTGGATAGCTACCGGGTCAACGCCGCTACGGGCAGCTTCGTGCTCATCGATCCGGCCACGAACGCCACGGTGGCGGCTGGCATGATCCGCGGCGTGAGCACGCCGAGCGAACCCTCAGCGCCAACCGCGACCGCGTCTCCCCATGTGACGTGGAGCGAGTGGAACATCCCGCGTGAAGAGCGGGCAGCGCAGACAGGCCACGATGGTGTGGTGGTGTGGCTGACCGGGCTCTCGGGCGCGGGCAAGAGCACCATCGCGCGCGCACTGGAGCGCAGTTTGTTCGCCGATGAGCGCCGAACCATGCTGCTCGATGGTGATCAACTGCGTCACGGTCTCAGTCGCGATCTCGGCTTTTCACCAGCCGATCGCGCCGAGAATATCCGGCGGGCGGCAGAAGTGGCGCGGCTATTCCTCGAGAGTGGCCACATCGTACTCTGTGCGTTCGTGTCGCCGTACGCTCGCGACCGAGAGATGGCCGCTGACATTGTTGGTCGCGACGATTTTTTCGAGATCCACGTGAACGCCTCGCTCGATACGCTACGTGCGCGTGATCCCAAGGGGCTGTACGCACGCGATGCCGCTGCCGGTGACGTTGGTCTCTCCGGAACACGTACGCCGTACGAACCGCCAACCGAACCGGCGTTGCGCATCGACACCGAAACCACGGCCGTGGACGACGCGGTGCGTCAGTTGCAGGCGTTGATCGCGTCACGCCTCACGCGGCGCTAGGCTCTACCGCGCGAGGGTGCCAGGGTTCGCTCAAGGCGAGGGCGGCACGGTTTCCTGCCAAGGCGGAAGCGGCCGTCCGAGCAGGGTAGCGAGCACTGTGAGGTCGTCTCGGAAGTAGTCGAGCAGGCGGTTGGCCAGGGTCGAATCGAGTCGAGGGCGCTCGAGATCACGCAGCACGGCCCGGCCCACGGCATCTCGCACCGTCACCGGCAAATGACGGCGCAGAGCGGCACGCCACAGCGCGGTTCGCGTCCATGCGGCGCGAAGCCACTGCTGTTTGATCAGCCCACCTTGATTCTTCTGCTCCATGGGAACGTCGCCGGCGATGGGCGGTACGCCCAAAAATGCGCATACATCGTTTACCACGGCGCGGGGATCGCGCACGAAGTCGTCGAAGAACACCACGTGGATACGCTCACGCGGGAACGCGTCGAACCACGGGCGCAGGAAGTGCGCATACCGTCCGATGGCGAGATACCGATTGAATGCCACAGCTGGGGAGCTAGCGTCGGCGAGATCGATGGCAATGGCCCGTTCGAAGCTGTCGTGCGGGTCGAGCCCGTCGCGGCGGCGGCCCAGCCAGTGCGCGTACGCACGTTGTACAGGATGGCGGAGCATGGCAACGATACGCGCCTCGGGGCAGAAGCGCGCCGCGCGGGCCGCCGTGTGCACACTCTGCAGATACACCGGCGAGACTTCGCCGATGAGCGCAGCGGCTGGCGCGCTTGCGAACAGCTGCCCATACTCGCGCGCCGACGTGACGGCATGGCCCTTCATGGCGCGAAGTGCCGCCGAATCCGGCACGGCATCGACATCGGGTGCGGAGAAGAAATTCGGCGACTTCTCGGCTGGCACATACAGCGCAGCGTGCCGCGTGAGGGCGGCGTGAAGACTTGTGGTGCCGCAACGGCTGCCACCGATCACAAGGAAGTCCGGACGACGATCAACGGCGCTCATGAAGCCGCTCGGGCATTGACATCAGGGCGCGCCTGCAATCGAAAGCGTGCGCGGGTGTTTGGCTGCCAGTGTCCCCAATGACGGCCCGCCCGCTGCAGCGGCTCTACTTGCTCCGCAGATACGTCGAAGTGCTGCGCAAGCGCAAACAGCAACGTCACGCACAACAGCTCGTTGAGATCTGCACCATTGCAGGCGTGACGCCCGGTGCCGAACGGCGCGAATCGCGACTTGGCATAGACGTTGGTGTCGAGGCGCAGGCGGAAGCAGGTGGGATCGTCGAATGCGGCGGGGTCGCGATGGCTCTCCCAGACACAGAAGCGGACGAGCCAACCTTTGGGGTACACGATACCGTCGTGCACGAAGGTATG
>Ga0075157_10000520_pt1 | contig 30437 bp, 30 predicted proteins | sample JI81BgreenDNA_FD_70967 | JGI IMG/M metagenome (GOLD analysis project Ga0075157, IMG submission 70967) | Wastewater effluent complex algal communities from Wisconsin, to seasonally profile nutrient transformation and Carbon sequestration -... | ecosystem: Engineered > WWTP > Effluent > Algae...
TGCGCCATCGGCATCGGCTTGCCGTCGATGGTCTTCAGCGTGAACTGGTGCAGGCTCTGCGGCGCCGGCGCGGCGGCCACGAGCGCGGTCAGCGCAGCGGCGGCGAGGGTGATGTGCTTGATCATGTGATGTCTCCCTTGTTTGGCGGGCTGATAGCACGGGCGGGGCTAAGCGCGAAGGTGAAGGGTGACGCAGGGGGCGCGTGCCTCGACAAGTTCGGCATGAGCGGATTTGTCTTGCTGCACGCATATCGGGTCGCGCGTATGCATGCCCAGACCCGCTCATGCCGAGCTTGTCGAGGCACGCACGAACCTTGCCAACCGCCTCAGAGCGGTGCGCAGGCCTGCTCCAGCCAGCGCTGCTCCGCCGGATCAGTGAGCAAGGGCCCAATCTCGGCGGCCACGCGGGCGTGATAGGCGTTCCACCAGTCACGCTCTTCATTGGTGAGCAGGTTCACATCCACCAGCCGGCGATCGATCGGTGCCAGCGTCAGTTCCTTGAAGCCCATGATCTCGCGCTCGGCACCTTCGGCGCTGCGGCGTTCAACCAGCACCAGATTCTCGATACGGATGCCGTAAGCGCCCTGCTTGTAATAGCCCGGCTCGTTGGAAAGGATCATGCCCGGCTGCAGCGGTTCATCATTGCCCGGCTGCGAGGTCCAGGCCGCGGCGATGCGCTGCGGGCCTTCGTGCACCGAAAGATAGCTGCCCACGCCGTGGCCGGTGCCGTGGTTGTAATCCAGGCCGACGTTCCACAGATGCTGGCGGGCCAGAGCGTCGAGCTGCACGCCCTTGGTGCCCGCCGGGAAGATGGCGCGGGCCAGTGCGACATGGCCCTTCAGCACGCGGGTGAAACGGTCCTGCATTTCAGGGCTGGGCGTGCCGACCACCAGCGTGCGCGTCACATCGGTGGTGCCATCGCGATACTGGCCGCCCGAATCGACCAGATAGATGCTGTCGTGCGTGATCGGCAGGTTGGTCTCTTCGCTCACCCGGTAATGCGGCAGCGCGGCGTTGGGGCCGGCGGCGGAGATGGTATCGAACGACAGATCTTCCAGGCTGTTGGTTTCGGCACGGAACTGGCGCAGGCGTTCAGCGGCGCCCAGTTCATCGAGCCCGCCCTTGGGGGCCTCGCTGTCGAACCAGGCCAAGAAGCGGGTGAGCGCCGCGCCGTCACGGACATGGGCGGCGGTGGTGCCGGCGATTTCGGTGGGGTTCTTGACGGCGCGCGGCAGCACGGTCGGGTCGCGGGCTTCGATGATGCGGGCGCCGCCGGCGTCCAGTGCGTTGAAGATGGCGGCGACGCAGGATTGCGGATCGACCACCACCGTCTGCCCGGTCATCGCCATCAGCGCCTCGGCAAAGCCATCGCGTGGGCAGCAGCGCACGGCGTCACCCAGATGCGCGCGCACCGCAGGCGTGATCTTTTCCGGCGCGGTGAACAGATCAACCGAACCATCCTTGTGAGCGATCACGAAGGCCAAAGCGACCGGCGTGCGCGCGACATCCTTGCCGCGGATGTTCAGCAGCCAGGCAATCGAATCGAGCGCGGCAATCACCACTGCATCGGCGCCCTTGCCGGCCAGCCACGCGGCCACGTCGGCGCGCTTGTCGGCATGGGCACGGCCGGCGAATTGATCGTCATGCACTTCCAGCGGCGCCAGGCTCGGTGCTGGGCGGTCGGCCCACACCGCGTCGATGGGGTTGTGCTGCACCGCCACCAGTTCGGCGGAGCGCGCCGTCAGCTGCTGGGCGGCCTGCTTGGCCCAGGCGCTGGTGTGCAGCCACGGATCATAGCCGATGCGCTGGCCCGCGCTGGCGATTTCGCCCAGCCACTGCGCGGCGCTGGTTTGCGGCACGTCTTCGTAGGCGAACAGATTGGCGGGCACTTGTTGGCGCACCTGCACGGTGTAGCGGCCATCGGTGAACATTGCGGCCCGATCCGCCATCACCACCGCGCTGCCCGCCGATCCGCCAAAGCCGCTGATCCAGGCCAGCCGCTGGGCATATTCGCCCACATATTCGCTCATATGCTCATCGGTCAGCGGCACGACGAAACCGGCGAGGCCCTGGGCGTTGAGTTCGGCGCGCAATGCCGCAAGACGTGAGGCGATGGTGGACATGAAAACTCTACCCTTTATCAATACCCACCCAGATAGGCGCACTGCCCTCGCGCCTCAAGCGCAGGAAGCCTTGATGCGTCTGTTTGTTGCCGGGCTGATTGCCCTGCTGTCGTTTTCCGGAGCCGTTGCCCAGATGAACCCGCCTATCGCTGCCAAGCGCCCCCACAGCTTCACCCATCACGGCATTACCGTGGAAGACCCGTACAACTGGCTGAAGGACCCCGCCTATCCCACCGTCGATGATGCCGATGTGCTGGCCTATCTCACGTCCGAGAATGCGTATTTCGAAACGCAGATGGCACCCATCGCGGGCCTGAAGGACAAGCTTTACGAGGAACTGAAGGGCCGGGTGCAGCAGGATGATTCTTCGGTGCCGGTGCCCAACGGCGACTTTGAATATTGGTGGCAGTTCAAGCCCGGTGACCAGTATCGCACCTGGGTGCGGCGGCCCCGCGCAGGCGGCGCGGAGCAGCTCGTGCTGTCTGAACCTGACCTCGCCAAGGGGTTGGAGTATTTCCGCCTTGGCGCGCAATCGGTCAGCCCGGATGGCCGTCTGCTGGCCTATGCCACCGACAGTGATGGCAGCGAGCGGTTCACCGTCCGTATCCGCGACATCGCGAGTGCCGCGGACATTGAGACTGTTACCAAGATCAGCGTTGGCGGTATCGAGTGGGCGGCGGATTCCAGGGCCATCGTCTGGACCGAGGTCAACGAGAACTGGCGGCGCATCAAGGCGCGGCTGCATGTGCTGGGCCAGACCGGTGAAGACCGCGTGCTGTATGAGGAAGCCGAGGACAAGGGCTTCGGTGTTTCCGTCGGCAAGAGCCAGGACGGCCAGTGGATCGTTATCACCACGTCGGACCATGTCACCAGCGAAGTGCGGCTGGTGCCGGCCGCCAATCCGGCTGCCACGCCGCTGCTGGTCAAGCGCCGGCAGGCTGGCGTCAGCTATGAAGTGGATGTGCGCGGGGATCGCCTGTTCATCCGCACCAACGACGATCATGTGAACTTCCGCGTCGCCACCGCCAGCCTCAAGACACCGGGCGACTGGACGACGCTGATCGGCGGCAGCGACCGCGATTACATCACCGGCATCGCCGCCTTCACCTCCTATCTTGCCGTGCAGGGCCGCCGTGCTGGGCTGGACCGTATCGTGCTGCGCAAGGACGATGGCAGCGAGACCGTGCTGCCCTTCACCGAGGCCGCCTACACTGCCAGCATCGGCAGCAACCTCGAACCGGATGCGCCGCTGCTGCGCGTCAATTATGCCTCCATGGTCACGCCGGCGACGGTGTTTGATTATGACGTGAAGGCCGGCCTGCTCGTCACCCGCAAGGTGCAGAAGGTGCCTTCGGGCTATGACCCCAGCCAGTATGAAAGCCGGCGCTTCTTCGTGACGGCGCGTGATGGCGTGCAGGTGCCGGTGGCCATCGTCTACAAGAGGGGCTTCAAGCCGGACGGGACGGGCAAGCTGCATCTTTATGCCTATGGCGCCTATGGCATCCCGACCATGCCGGGCTTTTCGGCCAATCGGCTTTCGCTGCTGGATCGCGGCATGGCCTATGCCGTTGCCCAGATCCGCGGCGGCGACGATCTGGGCTACCAATGGTATCTGGATGGCAAATTGGTCAAGCGCACCAACACGTTCAACGATTTCGTTGATGTGGCGAAGGGTCTTGTCACGGCCGACTGGGCGGCGCCGGGCATGATCTCGGCCAGCGGCGGTTCGGCGGGCGGGGAGTTGATGGGCGCGGTGGTCAACCAGGCGCCGGAACAGTTCCGGGCAGTGGTGGCGCATGTGCCGTTCGTCGATGTGCTCAACACCATGCTTGATGAATCGCTGCCGCTCACGCCCGGTGAATGGCCGGAATGGGGCAACCCGATCACCAGCAAGGCCGATTTCGAGCTGATCCGTTCTTACTCGCCCTACGATCAGGTGAAGCCACAGGCCTACCCGCCGCTGATGGTCACCGCCGGCCTCAACGATCCGCGCGTCACCTATTGGGAACCGGCCAAATGGGTCGCCAAGCTGCGTGACCTGAAGACCGACAACAACATCCTCGTCTTCAAGACCAATATGGGCGCCGGCCATGGCGGCAAATCCGGGCGCTTTGCGGCGCTGGAGGAGCTGGCAGAGGAATATGCCTTCATCCTGACCCAGTTCGGGCTCGGCGATGCCGCCGCCCGCTGACCGGCGAAGCTTTTCGATCAATGTCACCGCCGCGGCGGCCGACATCGATGAGCTGGGCCACGTCAACAACGCGGTCTATCTGAAATGGATTCAGGACGTGGCGACGGCGCACTGGAGCGCAGTCGCTCCGCCTGAGCATCGCGATACCTATGTGTGGGTCGTGACCCGCCATGAGATCGACTATCTGCGGCAGACGCTGGACGGCGAAACGCTGACGCTGACCACTTGGGTGGGGGAGCCCAAGGGCGCCCGCTTCGACCGCTATGTCGAAATCGCCGGCCCGGATGGGGTGATCCGCGTGAAGGCGGTGACGACCTGGGCGATCATCGAAAAGGCCACCGGCCGGCTTGCCCGCGTCCGGCCCGAAATCGCCGCGCCGTTCATGCGAGGCTGATTCAGGCTGGCCTGAACAGGGTGAACAGGTGGACAGCGGCAAACAGCACGCCGGCCACGCCGGCGAAGGCGATCCCGTTCCACGGCAGATGCGCGTGCCAGGCCAGCGGCGCCCGGGTGCGCGCCACGCCGCCCAGTGCGCCGGCTGCTGCCAGAACCGCGCCGCTCGCCAGCAATATCCATGTCGTCTGCACGTCCATCGACGGCGCTTTGGCAGGGCATTCAGCCACAGGCAATGTCCTGCCTTGCAGCAGGTGCACGACAGGGCTACCCATCAGCCCAGCCTATCCGTGGGGAGAAACAACATGATCCGCTCATTCGCCATTGCCGCCATCGTGGCCAGCATTGCCGCGCCCGTCGTTGCCGGCCCGATCGAAGACGCCATTGCCGGCAGCTGGCGCAAGCCCGCAGACAAGGCCCGCGACCAGTATCGCCATCCGGCGCAAACGCTGAAGTTCCTGGGCGTGAAGCCCGGCCAGACCGTGGTCGAAGTGTCGCCCGGCGGCGGCTGGTACACCGAAATTCTCGCCCCGGCGATGAAGGGCAACGGCAAATATGTCGCCGGCCTCGCCAACCCGCTTGCCTCGGTGAACGCCGCCAAGAGTGTCGAGAGTTTCAAGACCAAATATGCCGACAAGGCGATCTATGGCGACATCGGCATCGGCACCTTCGGCAAGGGCGTCGCCGATATCGTCGAGCCCGGCAGCGCCGACGTGGTGCTCACCTTCCGCAATGTCCACAACTGGCACATGGGCGGCTGGGATCAGGAAGCCTTCAACGCCTTCTTCAAGGCGCTCAAGCCCGGCGGCACGCTGGGCGTGGTCGAACACCGCCTGCCCGAAGGCCGTGCGGATGCCGACATGAAGAAGAGCGGCTATATGAAGGTGTCCTACGTCAAGATGCTGGCGGAAAAGGCCGGTTTCAAGCTGGCTGGTTCTTCGGAAGTGAACGCCAACCCGAAGGACACCAAGGATTATCCGGATGGCGTGTGGACCCTGCCGCCGACCTTCGCCAAGGGCGACGTGGATCGCGCCAAGTTTGCCGCCATCGGCGAATCTGACCGCATGACGCTGAAGTTCGTCAAACCGAAGTAAGCCACTTCCCCTCTCCCCTTGCGGGAGAGGGTCGACTCGCGCGCAGCGCGGCGGGGTGAGGGGGTGCACTTGTGGCCAAATGGGCCACCCCTCACCCCGGCCGCGCCTGCGGCGCGTCTCTCGCCCTCTCCCGCAGGGGGAGAGGGGAATTCAGCTGAACCGTCGCACTTCGGGCTCTGCGCCGGCCCGCGCCATCACGTCGGCCAGCGGTTCCGTCACCACCCGCATCCAGTGTGCGTTGGCGTGGCAGAGCTGGTCGCCCTCCATCAGCAGGCCGACGTGGCCGGGCCAGAACACGAGATCGCCGGCCTCGCGCGCGGCGAATTTCACCGGTTCACCCATCGCCACCTGCAGATCCGTGTCGCGGCGCAGCGAAATCCCTTCGGCGGCCAGCGCCTGCTGCACCAGGCCAGAACAATCGACTCCATCGGGGCTGCGACCGCCCCACAGATAGGGCGCGTCGGCAAACAGTGCGGCAGCAGCGAATCGGTTGGCCGGCGCGGCCTCGACATGGCGGAGATGCACGAAGCCGCCGCCGGCCAGTGCGAGGAAATTGCCATCCAGTTCGCCTGACACAAGCGCTGCAAACGGCAGTTCCATCACCACTGCCGCCTTGATGCTGGTCGCGGCAAACACCGGTGCGCGCCGCGCCGTGATGCGATGGGTCGGCTTGGCGCCGGGCAAGGCCAGCGCGTCGAACGGTGCCCAGCCGATGTAGCGATCATGCATGGTGCGGCCCAAGGCAAAGCCGGCCTTCACCTCGACGATTTCAAACCCTTCGCCGAACAACAGCTCGCTTGACGCTTCTGCCGCCGCTTCGGGCCCGCTGCGCACCGCCACGCGCGGCGCGGTACAGACCAGAGCGCGCGGTTCGACATAGCGCACCGCGCCAACGTCACCGGCCAACGCGAGTTCCACCACCTCCGGCCCGGCAAACCACTCGCGCGGTTCGAAACGCTGGGCCGGGCCCTTCAACACCCAACTCATCCGAAACGGCTCCTCAGCATTGCCCAGCTTGCCCGCAGTGCCAGCGCCTCGCCGCCCTTGGGGCGACCGGGGCGAGCGGCGTTGTTCCAGGCAAAGGTATCGAAATGCGCCCACGGCACGCTGGCGGGCACGAATGCTTCCAGGAACAGCGCCGCGGTGATCGCACCAGCAAAGCCGCCATCGGCGCTGTTCACCATGTCGGCCAGGCTGGATTTCAGCATGTCGTGATAGGGCGCCCACAGCGGCAGCCGCCACACCGGATCGCCGATCTGCGCGCCCGCCGCCAGCAATTCGCTGGCCAGCGCATCATCATTGGCAAACAGGGCGGGCAAGTGCGGCCCCAGCGCCACCCGCGCCGCACCGGTGAGCGTCGCGAAATCAAGGATCAGCGCCGGTTTCCGCTCGGCCGCAAGCGCAATGGCATCGCACAGCACCAGCCGGCCTTCGGCATCGGTGTTGGTGATCTCCACCGTCTTGCCAGCGCGGGTACCGATGATGTCGCCGGGGCGCATGGCGTTGCCGGCAATGGCGTTCTCCGCCGCCGGAATGATCAGGTGCAGCCGCACGCGCAGATTGGCCTGGATCACCAGCTTGGCCAATGCCAGCGCGTGCGCAGCGCCGCCCATGTCTTTCTTCATCAAGGCCATGCCGCTGCTCGGCTTGATGTTCAGCCCGCCCGAATCGAAGGTGATGCCCTTGCCGATGATCGCCACCACCGGGTGCGCAGTATCGCCCCACACCGCCTCGATCAGGCGCGGCGCCTGTTCGGCGGCGCGGCCCACGGCGTGAATGGCGGGGAAATTCTTCTGCAGCAGGGCTTCGCCGGTGGTCACCTGCACATCGGCGCCCAGCGGCCGCAGCGTGTCGATCACCGCCTGCGCCAGATCGGCCGGGCCCAGATCGCTGGCTGGCGTATCAACCAGATCGCGCACCAGTGCCACCGCTTCGGCTTCGCTGGCCGCCGCCGAAATCGCGCCAAGGCTGCTGGTGGTCAGCACGCGCGTACCCTTGGTTTCCGCGCGGCGATAGCGGCTGAACTTGTGTTGGGCGAGGCACCAGCCCAGCCCAGCCTGGCCCAGTTCGCCCAGCAGCGCATAGCGCCCGGCCGGCAATCTCTCGGCCGCTGCCGCAAGGGCCCAAGGCCCCAATTGGCCTTCCGCCACGCCCGCCGCCACAAGCCAATCGGCCGGGCCATCGCCGGGCAGGATCGCCACGCTGTCGGCCGCCGCCGTGAAGCCCTGCGCCGTTACGGCCACCCGCACCCGCTCGCTCTGCGTGGCCAACCAGCCATCCAGCCCGGCTTTCGTCACCGGGATCAGCTGCACCGATGGCTGGCCATCGGTGGGGGCGAGCAGCGCGGCAAAGTCGGTCAAATCTTCACTCCGAACAGGTCGGCCTCGTCGGCATCCTCGATCAACGCGGTGATGATGTCCCCCGGCTGCACGCCGCTGCAATCACGCAGGTGCACCATACCGTCGATTTCCGGCGCGTCATATTTGCTGCGCCCGGAAGCGCCGCCTTCATCGTCCACCTCGTCGATCAGCACCTCGATGGTGCGACCGATCTTGGCTTCCAGCCGGCGCTGCGAAATCTGCGATTGCAACGCCATGAAGCGGTGCCAGCGTTCTTCCTTCACATCCTCCGGTACGGCGCCCGGCAACGCATTGGCCTGCGCGCCTTCGACCGCTTCATATTTGAAGCAGCCGGCGCGATCGATCTGCGCCTGTTCCAGCCAGTCGAGCAGATACTGGAAATCTTCCTCCGTCTCGCCGGGGAAGCCAACGATGAAGGTGGAGCGGATGGCGAGATCAGGCACGATGCTGCGCCATTTCTGGATACGTTCCAACACCTTGGCCTCGTTGGCCGGGCGCTTCATGGCTTTCAGCACGGCTGGAGAGGCATGCTGGAACGGAATGTCGAGATAGGGCAGCACCAAGCCATCGGCCATCAGCGGGATCAGGTCGTCCACGTGCGGATAGGGATAAACATAGTGCAGCCGCACCCAGGCGCCGGTTTCGCCGAGCGCGCGGGCCAGATCCTGAATATGGGCGCGCCGCTCAACGCCGCCCAGCGATGATGTGGCGTGCTTCAAGTCCACGCCATAGGCCGAGGTGTCCTGGCTGATGACCAGCAATTCTTTCGCCCCGGCCTTCACCAGCGCTTCGGCCTCTCGCAGGATCGCGGCCGGCGGCCGGCTGGCAAGACGGCCGCGCAAGCTGGGAATGATGCAGAAGGCGCAGGTGTGATTGCAGCCTTCGGAAATCTTCACATAGGCATAATGGCGCGGTGTCAGCTTCAGGCCGGCATCGGGTACCAGATCGACGAAGGCTGAACGCACAGGCGGCGCGGCATCATGCACGGCGCTCACCACCGCCTCATATTGCTGCGGGCCGGTCACGGCGAGCACGGCGGGGAAGCGCGCACGGATGGCATCGGCCTCGTGGCCCATGCAGCCCGTCACGATCACCTTGCCGTTTTCGGCGATGGCCTCGCCGATGGCTTCCAGGCTTTCGGCCTTGGCGCTGTCCAGAAAGCCGCAGGTGTTGACGATCACCACATCGGCCCCGGCATAATCGCCCGACAGTGCATAACCGTCGCTGCGCAACTGGGTAAGGATGCGTTCGGAATCGACCAGTGCCTTGGGGCAACCCAGGGACACCATGCCAACGCGTGGAGCAGTATCAAGGTTCAATGTCATCGCGCGCGCCGTGCGCTGTTCACGCGAAAAGTGCAAGGGGGCAAGCGGGCGCTGCCGCCCGCAAACGGGCGCATCCAGCTACCGCCCGCCAACGGGCGCATCCAGCTACCGCCCGCCGATAACCCGGGCAGGATCAACCGGCGTGCGCCCGCGCCGCAGTTCGAAATGCAATTGCGGTTCGGCCACTGCGCCGGATTGGCCAGCACGCGCGATCGCCTCGCCGGCCTTCACCCGCGCGCCGCGCGCCACCAGCAGCGCCTCGTTATGGGCATAGGCCGTCACCCAGCCGCCGGCATGTTTCACCAGTAGCAGATTGCCAAAGCCCGGAATCGCATCGCCGGCATAGGCCACCACGCCATCACCGGCCGCGCGCACCGCTTCGCCCGTGCTGGCCTTCAGATTGACGCCATCGTTGAAGCGGCCGCCCGGTTTCGGGCCAAATCCGGAAATGATGCGGCCGGGGAGCGGCCAGCGGAACGCTGGCGCCGTACCGGTCACAGGGGGCAGCGGCGCTGGCCGTTCCTCCCCGGCTGCACGCGGCACGGGGCCGTTCGCGGCGGGCTGGCCGCCGGTCATCACATCGTCGATGGTGATGTCAAAGGCGCGGGCGCGCTGTTCCAGCGTTTGCGGCGGTGGCGCCGGGCGCGGTGAAGGCGTCAGCACCGGGGCCAGAATCGGGGTCAGCCGCAGGCGTTGGCCAACGCGCAGCACGAACGGCTCCTGCAATTTGTTGAGCGCGATCAGGTCACGCCAGGCCAGGTCATAGGCCCGCGCGATGGCGATGCCGGTTTCGCCCGTCTTGACGACGTGAAACCGGCCTTCCGGGGAAACGATCGCCGCCGGCACCACGCGGCGCGCCACCCAATCCGTTCTGGCCGGCGTGGCGGCCACGCGCGGCGGCGGCGTGACTGGCTTGGGCTGCGCTGGCCGTGCCATCGGGCGTGGCGGGGGACGAGTCGCAGGCTCCGGCCGGCCGATCATGCAGCCTGACAGCGCCAGCAGCAGCGCAAGGGCCGCTGCCTGCCGCATCAGGATTCCGCCAGATCGGCCAGCGCCGCCTTCAGCCGGCTCATCGACTGGTAGTGCGTCATATCCAGATGCAGCGGCGTCACCGAAATGGCGGCTTCGTGCATGGCCTTCAGATCCGTCTCATGGCCCGGCGCCGGCTTTTCCTTGCCGAAACCGTGCCAGTAATAGGGAAAGCCGCGCGGATCGATGCGCTTCACCAGGTGGATATTGCCATAATCGCGGAAGCCCTGTTCGGTAACGCGCACGCCCTTCACGTCGGCGGCGAGCACCGGCGGGAAGTTGATGTTGATCAGTACGCCATCGGGCCATTCGGTGGCGATCACGCGCTTGATGATCGCCGCACCGTGGGTGGCAGCACAGGAAAAATCTTCCATGCCGGCGGTGTAGTCCATCATCACCTGGCTCAATGCGATGGAACGGATGCCGGCGAGGCAGCCTTCCATCGCCGCCGAGACGGTGCCGCTGTACGTCACATCTTCGGCCAGATTGCCGCCGCGGTTGACGCCGGACAGGATCAGATCGGGCTTGTGATCTTCCAGCACTGCGCCCAGCGCCAGCATCACGCAATCGGTGGGCGTGCCGCGCACGGCATAGCGGCGCGGGCTTACTTCGCGCAGCCGCACCGGCTGGCTCAGCGTCAGGCTGTGGCCGGCGCCCGATTGTTCCTCGGCAGGGGCAACCACCCACACATCGTCGGACAGTTCGGCGGCAATGGCCTCCAGAGCCACCAGGCCCGGCGCGTTGATGCCATCATCATTGGTAACAAGAATGCGCATGGATTCAGGGCTCCAGCCGGTCGATGCCGGCCATGTAGGGCTTCAACACGTCAGGGATGACAACACTGCCATCGGCCTGCTGATAATTTTCGATCACCGCCACCAGCGTGCGGCCAACAGCCAGGCCAGAGCCGTTGAGCGTGTTCACCGGCCCACGGCTGCCCTTCTCGCCCGCCACCTTCCAGCGCGCGTTCATGCGGCGGCCCTGGAATTCGCCGCAATCGGAAATGGAACTGATTTCGCGGAACGCGCCCTGGCCGGGCAGCCATACTTCCAGGTCGAAAGTCTTGATTGCTGAAAAGCCCATGTCTCCTGTGCACAGAAGCAACTGGCGATAGGGCAGGTTCAGAGCCTGTAGAATCGCTTCAGCACTTTCAATCATGTGGCGGTGCTCAGCTACTGCTTGGTCCGGCGTGCAGATCGTCACCAGTTCGCATTTTTCGAACTGGTGCTGGCGGATCAGGCCGCGCGTGTCGCGCCCGGCGCTGCCGGCCTCACTGCGGAAACAGGGGGTGAGCGCTGTCATGCGAATGGGCAGCGCGGCGGCATCGATGATCTCGCCGGCGACCAGGTTGGTCAGGCTCATTTCGGCGGTCGGGATCAGGTAGCGGCCGTCGGTAGTCTTGAAGACGTCTTCCTCGAACTTCGGCAATTGCCCGGTGCCAAAGGCGGCCTCTGCCTTCACCAGCAACGGCGCATACGTTTCGGCAAAGCCATGCCGCGCCGTGTGCGTGTCGATCATGTACTGGCCGAGCGCGCGCTGGAGCCTTGCCAAAGGCCCTTTAAGAACTGCAAAGCGCGCGCCGGCAACGCGGGCGGCGGCTTCTGGATCGTAACCCAGCCTTGCGGCTACGATATCGTGCTCCAGTGGCTGAAAATCGAAGGAACGAGGCTCGCCCCAGCGCTTCAACTCTAGGTTGCTTGTTTCATCCACGCCAATGGGCACATCGGCGGCAGGCAAGTTGGGCAGGCTGGCTAGTAGCGATTCGAGCGCCTTGTTGCTTTCGTCTGCAGCGGCGTGATTATTGGCCATAGCCGCCTTCAGACTCGCAACTTCCATCTTAAGTTTCTCTGCCAATTCGAGATTCTTGGCCGCCATTGCCGCTCCGATCTCTTTTGAAGCGGAGTTGCGACGGGCTAAGAGCAGCTGGAGCGCGGTCTCTGCGGCCCGGTTTGTCTTGTCAAAATCGATTAGTGCGGCCGCCGCATCGGTGATACCGCGGCGGGCAAGGCCGGCGGCAAAGGCTTGCGGATCAGCGCGAAGGGCTTTGAGATCGTGCATAATGCGACTGCCTTTGCCTTGGCTGGGCAAAGCGCGCAAGCGGCCCCTTCCATGTGCGCATCGGCCTGCCTATGGTGGGCCCGTGATCGTTTCCTGCCCCAAATGCAGTGCACAATATCGGGTGGCGGTGGGCGTGGTGATGCGCCGGCCGCGGCTGAAGTGCGCCGCCTGCTCGCACCGCTGGGTGCCCGCCGAAGAAATTGACGAGGATGAAGCCGTGGCCGCCGTGCAGGAAGAGGCGCGTGCCGCCAGCCTGCCGCCACCACCACCGCCTGAACCCGAACCGGAACCCGAGCCAGAGCCGGAACCGCAGCCACCGCGCCGGCCCCCGGCCCTGTGGCTGAAATGGCTGGTGGCGATCGTACTGGGCGCCGCCTTCACCACCGCATCGGTGGGCCTGTGGGTGGGCCGCATCGATCCGGAAAATCTGCCCGGTGTGGCCGATGCGCTGGCGCAGGTCGCCCTGCCCGCGACGCCACTGGATGTGAAACTCGAAGGCCGGGTGACGCGCCTGCCCGGCGGCAACGCGCTGCTGGAAGTGACCGGCACCATCCACAATCCCGACACCACCCGTGTTGCCGTGCCGCCGCTCAATGCCCGCCTGCTGGTGAACGGCGCGCGCGTCCGCGACTGGACGATCCCGCCCCCTGCCGTCACGGTGGGTCCGGGCAAAACGCTGATCTTCGCTTCCAGCCTGACCGACGTGCCTGCCGGGCCGGTGAGCGTGCAGGTGCGCTTCGGGCGTTAACGGGCCGTTGCACTCAAAGCCGACCCCGCTCTTGCCGAGCTTGTCGAGGTACGCGCTGAAATGGTGCGTGCCTCGACAAGCTCGGCATGAGCGGGTCAGTCCTTAGCCAACTGAACGCTAAATCCCCCGCTTCGGCGCCGCGAACACCCGCCGGATTTCCGGTTCAAAGCTTTCAAGGCTGTCGACGTCGTAGTTCGGGTCAAAGGCCGGCGCGTCCCAGCGGTCGACGATCTTTTCGGCCATTTCGAACCAGGGTTCACCGCGATATTTCTCGCGGGCGGCTGGGTCCTTGCCCAGGTGCTCGTAATAATAACGGCCCTGGAAATCCTGATGGTGGACGATGGCGTGATAGATGTCGTCGGCCACATAGGGCTTCAGCATTTCGCCGGCGATCGCGCCGTGGTTGGGGATGCTGAACAATTTGCCGATGTCGTGGCACAGCGCGGCCACCACTTCTTCATCGTTCGCGCCGTCGCGGCGGGCCAGCGTGGCGGTCATCAGGCTGTGCACCAGTTGATTGGCGCCAAAGCCGACTTCGATGGCTTCCAGCCGCTTCAGACTGTCGATGATCTGATCGGCGGCGGCCGATTGCTGGTGCTTCATATGCTCGGATGCGATGTGCATCCAATCGTCCTTGGTGCCTTCCAGCATGGTGGTGAACATCGTTGCTCTCCCGACAGATTCAAAGGCGACTCAGGCGGCTTTTCCGGCCCACACTTGGCGATATTGCTTCCTCAGCGTCACCTTGTCGATCTTTGCTGATCCCAGCTTGGGCAGCTGGTCGCTGCTGATCCACACCTTCGCCGGAATCTTGTAGGCGGCAAGGCCCGCCCGCAGGAAATCGGTGAGCGCGTCGGGATCGAGATGCTCGCCCGGCTTGGCATAGACAACGGCGCCCACGATCTCGCCGAGCCGTTCATCGGGCAGGCCGAACACGCTCACTTCGGCCACGGCCGGGTGGGCATAGATGGCGGATTCGACTTCCTGGCAGCTGATATTCTCGCCGCCGCGGATGATGATGTCTTTCTTGCGATCGACGATGAACAGATAGCCGTCTTCATCGATGTAACCCAGATCGCCGCTGCGGAACCAGCCATCGCCCACGAATGCCGCGGCGGTGGCTTCCGGCTTGTTCCAGTATCCGCGGCAGTTGCACACCGAACGCAGGCAGACTTCGCCCACCGCACCGGCCGGCAGCGCATCGCCCACCGGGCCATCACCATCGGCGATGCGCAATTCCATCAGCGGCGGCGCGGCGCGGCCGGTGGAGGCGGGCTTGTTGCGGTAATTCTCGCGGATATTGCCGGCACCCACGCCGTTGGTTTCGGTCAGGCCATAGCCCTGCACCGGGTGCTTGCCTTCGAATTCCTTCACCAGCCTGTCCACATGTTCGGGCGGACGCGGCGCGCCGCCCGACGCGATATCCACCAGCGACGACAGATCATATTTGTGGCGATCCGGGTGCTGCATCAGCTCCAGGCTCATGGTCGGCACGCCGACGAAATAGGTGCAGCGCTCCTTCTCGATCAGGCGCAGCGCTTCGCCGGCATCCCATTTGTGCATGATGATCATCTTGCGGCCGATGGCAAAGCTGACCAGCAGCACCGGCACCAGGCCCGTGATGTGGAACAATGGCACATTGAGCAGCATCACCTGCTGTTCGGCCGGCGCGGCGCCTGTCCGGGCCGACAATTCCAGCAACGCCAGGCCGGTCACCAGGTAGTTCATCGAGGCCGAGACCTGAGCGCGGTGGGTGGAGACCGCCCCCTTGGGCGCGCCGGTGGAGCCGGACGTGTACATGATCGTGCAATCATCTTCGGGCAGCAGTTCGGGCAGATACCACATGGTGTCGGGGCTGGCCGCCATCTCGTCCTCGGCGCGGGCGAAACCGAGCTGGCTGGCGACTTCCTTGGATGTGCGAACGGTGATGACACTGGCCGTGCACGACAAGGTGGCGAGGCGGCGGGCGCGCTCCTCGTCGGCAATCACCAGACGGGCGCCGCTGTCCTCGATGCCATAGCCCATTTCCTCGGCGGTCCACCACGCGTTCATCGGGATGCACACCGCGCCCATGTGGGCACAGGCGACATAGGCGATGATCCATTCGGGATAGTTGCGCATGGCCACGCCCACGCGGTCACCCTTGGCGATGCCTTGGCGGTGCTGCAGCATGGCGGCGAATTTCAGCGACTTGGCATAGACTTCGGCGAAAGTCAGACGCTCCTCGCCGAACACCAGAAACTCCTTGGCGCCGTTCACGGTGAAGAACATCGCCATATATTCGCGCATGGTCGGCGGCGCGGCGGAAAACACCGGCAGGGTGACGCCGTGGACGTTGGCTGAACCGACACCCAAAGCGCCGCCAGGGGCGGTGATGCCGGCAACCACCTCATCGAGAGCGGTGTCGAGCACGGATTTGGTCACAGGTCAGTCTCCCAAGGCAATGGCGGCCGCTGCGGGCGGCTCTGTTACCGTCTCTTCATGCCACGCTGGTTGATGCTTGCAAGCGCAAGCATCAATAGCCCAGTTGCCTCGCAATCCGATCGCTGTGGAAGGCCGCGTCGCCAAAGGTTTCCTGCGCGGCGCGGGCGCGCTTCATGAAAAAGCCGATGTCGTACTCATCGGTCATGCCGATGCCGCCGTGCATCTGCACGCCTTCGTTGCTGGCCAGGATTGCCACATCGCCGGCCTTGGCCTTGGCGAGGCTGACATACATCGGTGCACGGTCGCTGCCTTCATCCAGCGCCTGCAGCGCCTTCAGCGTGGCGGATCGCGCCAGTTCCACTTCGCAGAACAGGTGCGCGGCGCGGTGCTGCAGCGCCTGGAAACTGCCGATCTTCTGGCCGAACTGTTCGCGCTGCTTCAGATAATCCACCGTCATGGTGAAGGCCGTGCCGGAAAGCCCAAGCATCTCGGCAGCCAGGCAGGCGCGGCCGGCATCCAGCATCTTTTCGAGGATGGCAAAGCCTTCCCCCACGCCGCCCAAAACGTCGGCACCATCGACCTGTACATCGGCCAGCGTCACGCGCGCCGCGCCACGGCTGTCCACCATCGAACGCTTGTCGATGGTCACGCCATCGGCCTTGGGATTGACCAGGAACAGCGTGATGCCGGCCTTGTCGTCGGTCTCCCCGCCGGTGCGCGCGGCGACGATCAGCGTGTCCGCCGCCGCACCATCCAGCACGAAGCCCTTCACGCCATTCAGCTTGAAACCGTTGCCCGACGGGGTGGCGGTGGTCGTCACATGGTTGGGCTTGTGGCGCGCGGCTTCATCGGCGGCCAGGGCCAGCAGATGCGCGCCCTGGGCGATCAGCGGCAGATATTTGGCCTGCTGTTCCGGCGTGCCGGCCTTCAGCGCGGTGGCGCCCAGCACGGCGGTGGAGAGCATCGGCGCGGCGCTGAGATTCTTGCCCATCGCCTCAAGAATGATGCCGGCTGCGACATGGCCCATGTCCGCCCCGCCATGCGCTTCGGGCACCAGCACGCCGGCAAAGCCCATTTCGGCCATCTTGGCCCACACATCGCGGGAGAAGCCGGCGGCGTCCTTCGCATCGCGCAAGGCGCGGTGCTGCGAAACCGGGGCTTCGTCCTTGAAGAAGCCCTCCGCTGAATCGCGGATCATGATCTGGTCGTCGGTAAGGATGAGTGGCATGGATTCAGTCCTTGCTGAGGTTGGCCAGCACAAACTGCATCTGTCGGTGTTCTTCACTATCGATCAGAACCGTCCAAGGTGCGTTGTGTTGGTGCCAATTGAAGCGGGCAGCGCGCAAAGCGTGCCGGAAGCGTTTGCGGCAGATGCCAGCGCGTTAAGCCATTTCAACCGCTGTCACCATGCCGACTGGTGCAGTTCGAGGCACTCGATCCTTAGGCACCCGGCAAATCCAGCACGCGCTTGGCGATGATGTTGAGCTGCACTTCCGATGTGCCGCCTTCGATCGAGTTGGCACGGCTGCGCAGCCACGAACGGGCGAGATCGCCTTCGCCCTTCTCCTCGCCTTCCCACACCAGGCCATCGCTGCCGCGGATCGACATCAAAAGCTGCATGCGTTCCTTGTTCAGTTCGGTGCCGTAATATTTCAGCATCGAACTCAAGGCACCGGTGCCTTGGCCGGACTTGGTCTCGGCCATCACCCGTTCCATCGTCAGGCCAAACGCCAGCGCGTTGATTTCGTGGCGGGCGATATCGGTGCGCAGCGCGGTATCGGCGAGGATGGCGGCATCAAGGCCGATCAGCCGCTTGGCGATGTTGGACACGCTGTCCCGTTGGCCGCCGCCGGTCGAATCCGATCCGCCGATCATGTCGCGCTCGTGGGTCAGCAGATATTTGGCGATGTCCCAGCCCTTGCCGGGCACGCCCATCAGATTCTCCTTGGGCACCTTCACATTGTCAAAAAACGTCTGGCAGAACGGCGAGGAGCCGGAAATCAGCTTGATCGGGCTGGTCGACACGCCTTCGGAAGCCATGTCGAACAGCAGGAAGCTGATGCCCAGATGCTTGGGTGCCGTCGGATCGGTGCGGACGAGGCAGAAGATCCAGTCCGCCTTGTCGGCATAAGACGTCCACACCTTGGAACCGTTGACGAGATAATGGTCGCCCTTGTCCTCGGCGCTGGTGCGCAAGCTCGCGAGGTCGGAGCCGGCGCCCGGTTCCGAATAGCCCTGGCACCAGCGGATTTCACCGCGCGCGATCCTCGGAAGATGCTCCAGCTTCTGCGCTTCGTTGCCGTACTTCAGCAGCGCCGGGCCGAGCATCCAGATGCCAAAGCTCGACAGCGGCGAGCGCGCCTTGATGCGGCGCAGTTCTTCCGAAAGCACCTTGGCCTCCTCGCGGGAAAGCCCGCCGCCGCCATAAGCGCTCGGCCATTCCGGCACCGTCCAGCCTTTGGCGCCCATGCGCTCCAGCCAGACGCGCTGGGCGTCGTTCTTGAAGTGAACCTTGCGGCCACCCCAGCACACATCATCATCATCGCGGATCGGCTCGCGCATTTCCGGCGGGCAATTCGCCTCCAGCCAGGCGCGCGTTTCGGCGCGGAATGTTTCAAGGTCAGCCATCATCCCTCTCCCACTGGAAATATCCTCGGGCACCCTTATGGTGCGCCGCGCTGCGCCAGCAAAGCTGGCAGATGATGTAGAGGCACGATGTTCACCGATTTCCTGACGGCGGCTGTGGATTTCACCACGCTCCCCGTGCGGCCCGAAGCCTTCACCATCCCGGCGTTCTCGCTGGCTGGCAGCGAATGGGGGCCATTTGCGCTGCGCTGGTACAGCCTGGCTTATATCATTGGCATCGCCGGGGCCTGGTTCCTGATGACGCGAATGATCCGCAAGCCCGGCGCCCCGCTCAGCCAGAAGCAGCTGGATGATTACATCACCTGGGCAACGCTGGGCGTCATCGGCGGTGGCCGGCTCGGCTATGTATTGTTCTACAACCCCGACAAATACATGGCCGATCCGATGGAAATCCTGCGCCTGTGGGATGGCGGCATGAGCTTCCACGGCGGCTGTTTCGGGGTGATCGCCGCCTGCTTCCTGCACGGCTGGTTCGCCAAATATTCAGGCCTGCGGCTGCTCGATCTGGTTGCCACCGTCACGCCGCTGGGTTTGGGGCTCGGCCGGCTGGCCAATTTCGTCAACGGCGAGCTGTGGGGCCGCCCCACCGGCGGCGATTGGGGCATCATCTTCCCCGATGCCGGCCCGGAGCCGCGCCACCCCAGCCAGCTTTATGAAGCCGGCCTGGAAGGCGGCGTGCTGTTCATCGTGCTGACCCTGCTGTTCTGGTTCACCCCAGCCCGGTTGCGGCCCGGCCTGCTGTCGGGCGTGTTCGGCATCGGCTATGGCCTCTCGCGCTATATCATCGAAAATTACCGTGAGCCTGACCGGCAGCTGGGTATCCTCGATTCCGGCCTCACCATGGGCCAGACGCTCACCCTGCCGATCATCGCCGCCGGGCTGCTGCTGCTCGTGCTGGCGCTGATTCGCAAACCCGTTTCCGCGTGAGCCTCGCCAACAGCCTCGCGGCCCGGATTCAAGCAGAAGGCCCTCTGCGCCTCGATACATGGATGGCGGCCTGCAACGCGGCCTATTACGGCGGTGAAGATCCGTTGGGCCGTGATTTCACCACCGCGCCGGAAATCAGCCAGATGTTTGGCGAGATGATCGGCGGCTGGATCGGCGATCTGTGGCTGCGGGCCGAAAAACCACCGTTGCACATTGCCGAACTCGGCCCCGGCCACGGCAGCCTGATGGCTGATGCCCTGCGTCTGCTCGGCCGGCTGCCAGGCTTCATTGGCAGCGCCGGCCTGCACATGGTCGAAACGAGTTTGGCCCTGCGCTCCATCCAGCGCGCGCGGCTGGCCGGCTGGGCGGCGCAGTGGCACGACCGGGTGGATCAATTGCCCGATGATCGCCCGCTCATCATCATCGCCAATGAATTTTTCGATGCCCTGCCGATCCGCCAACGCCGTGCGGGCAAGGAACTGCATGTCGGCTTCGACGATGGATTGTTCATGCCGATATGGCTGCCCGCAGATGGCGAAGACGCTGAATGGAGCGAAGCGGCGCAGGCCATCATGGGCCATCTGGCCGGCCGCATCGCGGCCCAGGGCGGTGCCATGCTGATCATCGATTATGGCTATGGCGGCCAGGTGATCGAAACTGTGCCGCTGGACACGCTGCAAGCCGTGCATCGCGGCGAGAAGGTCAGCCCCTTTTATGATCCCGGCGCGCATGACCTGACGGCACATGTCGATTTCAGCGCGCTTGCCGCCATCGCCCATGGTCGCGGCCTGGCCATCCACGGCCCGGTGGCGCAGGGCGCGTTGCTCGGCGATCTCGGCATCGCGGCGCGGGCCGAGGCGCTGAAGATGGGCAAGCCGCCGCATGAAGCCGGCAGCATCACCGCCGCGCTGTTGCGGCTCACCGCGCCGCAGCAGATGGGCGCCATCTTCCGCGCCATGGCCGTCACGGCGCCGGGCTGGCCAGTGCCGGCCGGATTTGGCATGGCGGGCACATGAGCTACCCTCTCATCACCTATCGCGATGCGACGCCGGCCGATGGTGCCGTGCTGGGCGGCATTGCACGGGCCACCTTCATCGACACGTTCGGCACGCTCTATGCGCTGGAAGACATGGCGACCTTCCTGCAGCAGGGCAGCGACGAAGCCTATGCCACCGAACTGGCCGATCCCGATATCAGCGTGCGCTTTGCGCTGACCGGCGGCACGCCGATCGGTTTCTGCAAGGTGAGCAGCCTGAAGCTGCCCGCTCCTGATCCCGCACCCGGTGCCATGGAATTGCGCCAGCTCTACATCTACAAGCCATGGCAAGGCTTGGGGCTGGCCGATGTGCTCACCGAATGGGCCAAGAATCAGGCCCGCATGCGCGGGGCCCCAGAAATCTGGCTCAGCGTGTTTACCGAAAATCCGCGCGCCCGGCGCTTCTATGCCCGTCACCGCTTTGAAGAAGTGGCGCCCTATCATTTCATGGTCGGCACCCAGGCCGATGAGGACATATTGTGCCGGGCCAAACTGTAGAGTTCCTAACCGTCCCCGCGCTGGCCGGTACCCGCCACGGGTTCCTCACCCGGCGCAGCGGTGTCTCGCAGGGCCTGTTCGCCAGCCTGAATGTCGGGCTGGGCAGCAGTGATGATCGTGGCAACGTGCAGGAAAACCGCCGTCGGGCTGTCGACGCCGTCGCCCCCGGCGCCGCGCTGGTGACGCTGCACCAGGTGCATTCGGCCACCGTCATCCCTGTCACTGCCGCCACCGCTGATGACGCCCGCCCGCATGCCGATGCGATGGTCACGGCGACGCCCGGCCTCGCGCTGGGAATCCTCACCGCCGATTGCGCGCCGATCCTGCTGGCCGATGGGGAGGCCGGCGTGATCGGCGCGGCGCATTCGGGCTGGAAGGGCGCACTCGGCGATATCGGCCCGGCAACGGTTGCGGCTATGGAGCAATTGGGCGCCCGACGGACAAGTATCGTCGCCGCCATAGGCCCCACGATTGCGCGCGCCAGTTACGAGGTCGATCTTGCCTTTCGCGACCGCTTCTGCGCGGTCGATCCTGAACACGACGCCTTCTTTGCCGCCGGCAAACCCGGACACTGCCAGTTCGATCTGGAAGGCTTCATCGCGTCCCGCCTGGCTGCGGCCGGCGTTCGCACCGTTGTGGCGATGGGGGTGGACACCTATCCCGATGAAGCCCGCTGGTTCAGCTTCCGCCGCACCACGCATCGCGGTGAGCCGGATTATGGCCGCCAATTGTCGGTGATTGCACTGGCGTAGAAGTGGCGCGTGCCTCGACAAGCTCGGCATGAACGGGTCTGGGCTGGCGGATGAGAGCACCAAGCGCGCTCATGCCGAGCTTGTCGAGGCACCCCACACACTCCGGGATTCCCTTTTCCCCGCCCAGCCCGTAACGTCGGGCACGCATGGACATCTATCTGCCCATTGCCGAAATGTCGGTGAACGCACTGCTCATCATCCTGATGGGCGGGGCTGTCGGCTTCCTGTCGGGCATGTTCGGCGTGGGCGGCGGCTTTCTCACCACGCCGCTGCTGATCTTCTACGGCATCCCGCCCGCCGTGGCGGTGGCGTCGTCCGCCACGCAGATCACCGGTTCCTCCGTCTCGGGCGCGCTCGCCTATTGGGAACGCGGCCAGGTTGATCTGCGCATGGGCGGCGTGCTGGTGGCCGGCGGTCTGGTCGGCGCCGGGGTGGGGCAGATTCTCTTCTCCGTGCTGCAGGATCTCGGCCAGATCGATGTGGTGATCAGCCTGATTTATGTGCTGTTCCTGTCGGTGATCGGCGGGCTCATGTTGCGCGATGCTCTGGCCGCCCTGAAGGCTGCCCGCGCTGGCACCGTGCCGCCGCAGCGCCGCAGCCGCCACCTGCCCTGGGTGGCGGCACTGCCGTGGAAGATGCGCTTTCCTGGCTCGGGCCTTTACATCTCGCCGCTGGCACCGCTGCTGCTTGGCGCGGGCGTCGGCATCCTCACCGTGATCATGGGCATCGGCGGCGGTTTCATCATGGTGCCGGCCATGGTCTATATTCTGGGCATGCGCGCGCAGGCGGTGGTGGGCACCTCGCTGTTCCAGATCATCTTCGTCACCGCGGCAACCACCCTGCTGCATGCCACCGCGTCGAAAAGTGTCGATATCGTGCTCGCCTTGCTGCTGCTGATCGGCGGCGTTACGGGCGCGCAGGTGGGCGTGCGGGCGGCGCAGAAGCTCTCGCCCGATCGGCTGCGGCTGGCATTGGCGCTGATCGTGCTGGCGGTGGCCTTGCGGCTGTTCATCGGCCTCACGCTCACGCCGGATGAGCCGTTCGCGCTGTTCGAAGGCGCATGATGGACCGCATCATTCTGGCGCTGGGCCTGTGGCTGGCACTGGTGGGTGCCGCGCCCATCCGACTGATCACCCAGCTCAGCCAGGCCCGCATCGAGATCAACACCACGTTTCGCGGATCGGAAATGCTGGTGTTCGGCGCCATCCAGTATCCGCAAGGCAGCGTGCCCGATGCGCCGCCCGATATCGCCGTGGTGGTGCGCGGGCCGTCGGCGCCGGTCACCGTTCGGCAGAAGGCGCGTATCGCCGGCATCTGGGTCAATGCGCGGGCGGTGCGCTTTGAATCGGTGCCCGGCTTCTATGCCGTGGCGGCCACGCGCCCGATTGGCAGCCTGGCCGATGAACGCACCACCGCCATTTACGAGATCGGCATCCGCAACCTGCAATTGTCGCCCGCCAGCGGAGCGGAAGACGAAATCAGCCGCACGTTCGAAACCGGCCTGATCGCCGCGCGACAGAAGGCCGGGCTGTTCACCGAGCGGTCCGATGGCGTGCAGATCACCCGCGGTGTGCTCTATGCCGCCCGCATCGCGTTGCCAGCGGCGGTGCCGGTGGGCGATTACACCGCCGAAATCCACCTGGTGCGCCAGGGCCGGGTGCTGGCCAGCACATCGGCGCCGTTCGTGATCGATAAATCGGGTTTTGAACGCTGGGTCTATGTGATGGCGCAGGAAAACAGCCTGGCCTATGGGCTTGCTGCCGTGCTGGCTGCGCTGGCAGCCGGCGCGCTGGCGGCGCTGGTCACGCGACGCCGATGGTAGGGCCGTTTTCACCCGCCAATATTCGACTCGCGTCCAGCCCCTTTTTCGTTTAACTTCGGTCTTGGCGCATTATCGGCCCGCTGCTTTGAAGTCCTCACCGCATCGCCCGACAGGCTCCAGTTTTAGACAGACAGCTACGGATTTGGAAATTAAATGAGCTTTGATCGACGGGGACGTGGTCCCGGGCGTGGTTCTGACAAGCGCGAACGCGGCTTTGACAGTTTTGAAGACTCCGGCCGCAGCTTCGGCGGCGGTGGCGATCGCTTCGGTGGCGGCGGCTTCGGCGGCGGTGGCGACCGGTTCGGCGGTGGCGGCGGTGGTCGCGGCGGCCGCTTCGGCGGTGGTGGCGGCGGCTTCGGCGGCGGTGCACCTCGGCGCGAAATGTCCCCCGGCATCGTGATCGGCACTGGCCGTGGCACGGTGAAGTTCTTCAATGCGCAAAAGGGCTTCGGCTTCGTGGTGCGTGAAGACGGCGGTGAAGATGTGTTCGTGCACATCTCGGCGGTGGAAGCCGCTGGCCTGACCGGCCTGGCCGATGGCCAGCCGCTGGAATTCACCCTCACCGAACGCAACGGCCGCGTTTCGGCGACCGAGCTCAAGATCGAAGGCGAACCGCTTCCGGTTGAAGATCGTGGTCCGCCGCGTGAGCCGCGTGAACCGCGCGCCACTGGTGGTGATTTCGAACGCCGCCCGTCGCGGGAACGCACCCCGATGACGACGGGTGAGCGCGTTGAAGGCACGGTGAAGTTCTTCAACGGCACCAAGGGCTTTGGCTTCATCCAGCGCGACGATGGCGCGCCGGATGCGTTCGTCCACATCTCGGCCGTGGAACGCGCCGGCTTCTCCAACCTGAACGAAGGCCAGCGCGTCTCGTTCGAACTGGAAGAAGATCGCCGCGGCAAGCAGGCCGCTGTGAACCTGAACGCGATCTGATCGCCACCAGGCACTGAAAACGGGCGGTGGCCGGCAAGGCTGCCGCCCTTTTCATACCCTTCTTTCCTGCACTGCGGCAAAACCGCCCGCTGCCAAGCCCTTGGCTGCATTGGGCTGGCTTTGTCATTACAAGCCTGTCATGCGGCGACGCAGCATGAGCCGGGCGCTCATTCAACCTGATACCCACGGAGCAAGACGATGCTGGCGAATAACAGCGTGACCATCATCATGATCGTGATGACCTACATCACGCTTTCGGCCCCGGTGGCCTATTTCTTCATCCTCGCGCCGCGCCAGCTCGAAACCCGCAAGCAGCGCCAGATCGCCAAGCTGGTGTCCGGCGCCGAACTGCTGGCCGATGCCATCAGCCGCAACGGCCATGATCCAGTGCATCTGGCCCGCCTGCAGGCCCAGTATGACGCCCACACGCGCGCTCTGGCCCAACTGGGCTCCGACGTGCCGGCGCTGGCTGCCGCGCCCGTCTTGCAGCAGGCTGCCTGATTTCACCAGTTTACAGGCCGGCGGTGTGTGCGCACCCTGCCGGCCATGACTGACGCCATATTCGATTTCCCCGCCGCCCTGGCCGCCAACGCCGCTGCGCGTCCTGATCATCCCGCTGTCATCTGCGGTGCTGATCGCCTCAACTGGCGTGATTTTGTCGCCCGTGCCGACAAACTGGCCGGCACACTGGCCGATCATGGTGTGAAGCCCGGCGACAGTGTGGCCAGCATCGCGCTCTCCAGCGTCGATTACGCCGTGCTGTGGGCCGCCGTGCTGCGATTGCGCGCCACCATCGCACCGCTCGCGCCAAGCTCCACGCCCGAACAGATCGCCGCCATGGTCGCCGATTCGGGTGCGCAATTCGTTTTCGTCGATGCGCCGAACCGTGCCGAATTCGGCGCCGTGCTGGCGGGCAAGACGCTGGTTGATCTCGATCGGCTGAACAGCTTCATCGATCCCACCGCGCAGCCGCCAGCGCTGGCCCCGCTCGATCCCCAGGCTGGCTTCAACATCATCTATTCCAGCGGCACCACCGGCACGCCCAAGGGCATCGTGCAAAGCTGCTCCATGCGCTCCCTGCACATCACCGGCGGCCGCCGCATCGGCTATGGGCCGGAATGCGTGACGCTGTGTTCCACGCCGCTCTATTCCAACACCACCCTGGTCAGCTTCATCCCCACCCTGGCCTGGGGCGGCACCGCGGTGCTGATGCCCAAGTTCGACACGGCCAAGTGGCTGAAAGAGGCTGAAACCCACCGCGTCACCCACGCCATGCTGGTGCCGGTGCAGTATCGCCGCCTGCTTGCCGATCCGGGGTTCGACGCGGCCGATCTCTCATCGCTCTACATGAAATTCTGCACCTCCGCGCCGTTTGCGGCCGAACTGAAAGCCGAAGTGCTGCGCCGCATGCCCGGTGGCCTGATTGAATTCTTCGGCATGACCGAAGGCGGCGTTGGCTTCATGCTGGTCGCTCACGAACATCCCGACAAGCTGCACACCGTTGGCCAGCCGCAGCCCGGCCACGAGGTGCGCATCATCGATGAAGATGGCAATGACGTGCCGCCCGGCACGCCAGGCGAGATCGTCGGCCGCTCACCCGCCACCATGAACGGCTACAAGAACCGCCCCGATCTCACCGCCAAGGCCTATTGGATCGATCCCACCGGGAAAGAATGGCTGCGCACCGGCGACATTGGTCGGCTCGATGAAGATGGCTTCCTGACGCTCATGGACCGCGCCAAGGACATGATCATTTCGGGCGGCTTCAACATCTACCCCTCTGATATCGAGGCCGTGCTGCTTACCCTTCCGCAAGTGGTGGAAGCCGCCGTGGTGGGTGTCGCGTCGGAAGCCTGGGGCGAAACCCCGGTCGCCTTCGTGGTCGCACCTGGTGGCGACGCCGAAGTCCTGCGCGCCGCCGCCAATGCCAAGGTGGGCAAGACCCAGCGCCTGGCTGCCGTCGTGCTGGTCGACGAATTGCCGCGCAGCCATATCGGCAAGGTGCTCAAACGCGAATTGCGCGACAGCTTCACCGGCAAGGTTGCCTGACTGTCATTTGACTGCTCACTCAACTGAGCAGACTCTTGAATGAACGTTCAAGCGGAGTCCTGAATCGATGACGTCACCCATGCCGCCCACGGCCGAACGCATTGTCACGGCCGCCATGCAGCTGTTCGGCGAGAAGGGCTATGGCTCCACCAGCGTCGCCGATATCCTGGCCGCCGCCAACGCCAATAGCGGCAGCCTCTATCACGCCTTTCCCACCAAGCAGGACGTGCTGATCGCCGTGCTGCGCCGCTATCTGGAAGGCATCTGGCCAATGCTGCTGGCGCCGGCCTGGGAAGGCGTGTCCGATCCGGTCGATCGCATTTTTGCCCTGCTCAATCGCTATCGTGAGCTGCTCAAGATCACCGATTGCAGCTTTGGCTGCCCGATCGGCAGCCTGGCACTGGAGATCCACGAGCCCGATCCGCCGGTGCGTGCGCTGCTCGCCGCGAATTTCGAGGCGTGGGTGGCCGCTGTTCGCATCTGCCTCGATGCCGCTGCCGGCCGCCTGCCGCCCGAGGTTGATCGCCAGGGCCTGGCGCAACTGGTGCTCAGTGTGATGGAAGGCGGGGTGATGCAGGCACGCACCCACCGCAGCCTGGCCAGTTTCGATGCCGGCGTCACCGCGCTGCGCCACTATTTCCGTCTGATGGAACGTCAGGCCCGGGGGATGCGGCCATGAACCGGCTGGCCCGCGCCACGCTGATTGGCACCATCGCGCAGATTGCCATGGTGGTGATCGGCCACTTTGTCCCGACCGTGGCCAGCCTGTTCGCCATTGGCGGCATGGGCATTTCGGCGCTGGCCGGTTGGGCCGCGCTCAAGGGCCAGGCCGCCAGCATCAGTGCGGCAGCCGGCGGCGGCGCACTGGCCGGCGGCATCAGCGCGGCCATCGGCATCGGCGCATCGGTGGCAATGGGCGACGTGCCGGCCAGCCTGCTGGTGATGGGCACCGGCGCCAGCGTGGTGACCGGCCTGATCGGCGGATTGATTGGCCGGCGGCGGGATTAGCGCAAGGCGGCCAGCGCCAGCGCCGCTGCTGCAACGGTGCGGCGCACATCTTCGGCGTTGGTCTGCCAGTTGCACACGCTCATCCGCATCGTGCGCTCACCGTCCCAGGTCGTGCCGCTGAAATAGGCTTCGCCGCTGGCGTTTATGGCGGCGATCACCGCATCGCTGATGTTGCGCCCATCAGCGGCGTGGAAGCGCACCATGCCCTGGTTCATGATCGGCCGGGCGATGCTGGTCGCGCCGGGCAGCGCGGCCAGCCCATCGTGCAGAGCCAGCGCATGATCACAGCAGCGCGCGATCAGATCGGCCAGCCCGTCGCGGCCCAATTCCATCAGCGCGGCCAGCACCGGGACGCTGCGCGCCCGGCGGGACCATTCCGGGGTGTAATTCATCGGATCGCGCGTATCGCCATCCTGGCTGAGATAGCTCGCCGTCAGCTTCATCGATGCTTTCAGCGCCTCGCCATGGCGGGTGATGGCCATGCCGCAATCATAGGGCGTGTCCAGCCATTTGTGCCCGTCGCTGGCAATCGAATCGGACAATTGGATGCCCGCCACCTGATCGGCAAAGCGCGGTGAGGCCGCGAGCCACAGGCCGAAGGCGCCATCGACATGCACCCAGGCGCCGGCGGCCTGCGCCAGCGGGATCAGCGCCGCGAAATCATCGCTCTGCCCCAGGTTGAGATCGCCGGCATTCAGGATGACGATGGTCGGCACGCCCGGCGCCTGCGCCAGCGCGGCTTTCAGCTCGTCCACCCCCACACGCCCCGGCGCGTCACCGGCCAGCGGCACCACGCATGCCGTGCCAAAACCCAGCAGCCGCAGCGCCCTTGTGACGCTGCCGTGGTGGTGGGCATTGGCCAGCACCCGGATGGGCGGCGCGCCAAACAGGCCGTTCACCTCCACGTCCCAGCCGGCACAGGCCAGCACATGATGGCGCGCAGCGGCCAATGCTGCGGCATGGCTCATCTGGCAGCCGGTGGTGAAGCTGACCGCGCAATCGGCAGGCAAATACAGCGCCTCCAGCAGCAGCTTTGCGGCCACTTCCTCCAGAACCGCAGCGGCCGGGCTGGTGGCGGCCAGCACGGCATTCTGGTCCCACAGGCTGGTCAGCACGTCGCTGGCCTGCGCGGCGGGCAGCGAGCCGCCGTTCACCCAGGCGAAGAAGCGGCTGGACATGTTGGCGTTCAGGCCCGGCTCGGCAGCGCGCGCAATGGTGCGCACCACCTCGGCCGGGTCCATGCCGTGTTCGGGGAGGCTGGTCGGCAGCGGCGCCAGGATGTCGGCACGGGTGCCGGTGGGCCCGACGCTGCGGGTGGGCAGGCTGTCGATGAAGCGGCGGCCTTCGGTGATGGCGATATCAAGTGGGCTCATGCTGTGCCTGATAATGGAGCGCGGCCGCAGAGTCCTGCGGAAATCAGACGGTGCAATCCCAGAAACCGGTTGGCGCGGCTGCGGCAATCTCCTATCTCGCAGTTGCAACATGAAAGGGAGGCCGCACAATGGCCAACAAGCTCTATCCCGATGCGAAGGCCGCGCTTGATGGCCTGCTGTTTGATGGGATGACCATCATGTCGGGCGGGTTCGGCCTGTGCGGCTTGCCGGAAAATCTGATCGCCGCCCTGCGGATGAGCGGCGTGAAGGGGCTGACCTGCATTTCCAACAATGCGGGCGTCGATGGCTTTGGCCTGGGCCTGCTGCTGGAAACGCGGCAGATCGCCAAGATGATTTCCTCCTATGTCGGCGAGAACAAGGAATTTGAACGCCAATATCTGGCCGGTGAGTTGCAACTGGAATTCAACCCGCAGGGCACGCTGGCGGAACGTATCCGCGCCGGCGGGGCCGGCATTCCGGGCTTCTATACCAAGACCGGCGTCGGCACGCTCGTGGCGGAAGGCAAGGAGCACAAGGATTTTGGCGGCGAAACCTATATCCTCGAAACTGGCCTGGTCGCCGATCTCGCCATCGTGAAGGCGTGGAAGGCCGATCCCTACGGCAACCTGGTGTTCCGCAAGACGTCGCGCAATTTCAATCCGATGATGGCCACGGCCGGCAAGGTGACGGTGGTCGAGGTGGAGGAACTGGTTGGCCCCGGCGAGCTTGATCCCGATGGCATCCACACGCCGGGCATCTTCGTGCAGCGGCTGTTCGTTGGCCGCAATTATGAGAAGCGCATCGAGCAACGAACCGTTCGGGAAAGGGAGTCCGCCTGATGTGGACGCGTGACCAGCAAGCCGCCCGCGCCGCGCAGGAACTGCAGGACGGCTTCTACGTCAACCTCGGCATCGGCATGCCCACGCTGGTGGCCAATCATATCCCGCCTGGCGTGGATGTGACGCTGCAGAGCGAGAACGGCATGCTGGGCATGGGGCCGTTCCCCTTTGCCGGCGAGGAAGATGCCGATCTGATCAACGCCGGAAAGCAGACCATCACCGAACTCGATCGCACCAGCTATTTCAGCAGCGCCGACAGTTTCGCCATGATCCGCGGCGGCCATGTCGATCTGTCGATCCTGGGCGCCATGGAAGTCGCCGACAATGGCGACATCGCCAACTGGATGATCCCCGGCAAGATGGTGAAGGGCATGGGCGGCGCCATGGATCTGGTGGCGGGCGTCAAGAAGATCATCGTGCTGATGGAGCACAATGCCAAGGACGGCAGCGCCAAGTTCAAGACCGCCTGCACCCTGCCGCTGACCGGCAAGGGCGTGGTGGATATGGTGATTTCCGAACTTGCCGTGCTCGCCCGCCCGGCCAAGGGCGCGCCGTTCAAGCTGATCGAGCTGGCGCCGGGGATTGATCTCGATACGCTGAAGGCCCGCACCGAAGGTCATTTCGAAGCCTGAAACGAAAACGGGGCCGGCAGCGCGTGCTGCCGGCCCCGCTCTTCCGGTCGGGAGATCAGAAGCGGAAGTTGACGCCGGTCATCACCGCGTGGCGATGATAGTTCAGCGTCGCCGGGCCACCGGCACCCACCAACTGATCATTGCCGTAATCGCTGTAGTTATACTCGATGCGGGCCGA
>Ga0075157_10000526_pt1 | contig 30073 bp, 44 predicted proteins | sample JI81BgreenDNA_FD_70967 | JGI IMG/M metagenome (GOLD analysis project Ga0075157, IMG submission 70967) | Wastewater effluent complex algal communities from Wisconsin, to seasonally profile nutrient transformation and Carbon sequestration -... | ecosystem: Engineered > WWTP > Effluent > Algae...
ACATCGTCGCTGATCAGCATGTTCTTGGCGTTCACGTAAAAATAGGTTGTGCTTACCGGGAAAGTCCCAGTTTTGCGTGGATTTTGACGAATACCACAAATGTGGGGGCAAAAAGCGGACAGTCAGCAATCTAGTGGTTTTGAAAAAAAGTTGCCGTTCAGCAAGCGATCCCGAAAGCGGCACGGCGGCTTGACCCCGGTCGCGAAAAATTGTCGCTTTTCAGGAACCGGCCCCGTTTCGGACGTTTGCTTGCGAGCGGCGACTTCCTGAAAGCCGCCATGTGTTCATGGGGCCCGGAACCGCTGTAATCGGAACTTTCCGCCCATTCGGCCTGAGATGGTCAACGGCATATTCGCAACTCGCCGCTTGCTCTGATCTCCCACTGCCTCCACAAGCGTCCGCTAAACGATAGGGAGAAAGAGATTGCTGTTCCACACAATGGTAGGTTCCAACGACATCGAGCGGTCGCGGCAGTTCTACAACGCGGTTCTGGGTGTTCTGGGAATGCCAGAACCGATGAACAATGTTGCCGGAAGCGGGCATATGCGCCTTTTCTACCCGAACCCGGGCGGAACAAACTTCATCGTCACTCAGCCGATCAACGATGAACCGGCGACTGTGGCGAACGGGGCTACGGTTGCGTTCTCGTGCAATTCGCCCGAGCAAGTTCAGCAATTTCATGATGTGGCCGTCGCCAACGGCGGAACGTCAATCGAAGACGCTCCCGGCCCGCGGGAGTCTGCGATGGGAACAATCCACCTGACCTACGTGCGCGATCCTGACGGCAATAAACTGTGCGGAATTCATATTCCCGGATAAGCCTTTTCAAATCGTCCCCAGCCTACATCGCCGGGGCAGTGACCAATGGGGAGCGGCCTTTCCGCTCCCCACCCAGTTTCGGTCATCCAGGTCGAATTCCAGCAGCACCAATTCCTGCCATTGCGACCCAACCAGTCGGTAGTTTATCGCTGTTGTGCCTCGCCCTGGCGCAATTCAGCATGTTCTTCCAGATCTGGTAGGAGAGATGCACCTTTAAAAAGGCGTTATAAATCAATGGTTTAGATGGGGTCCGGCTAGTGACTCCTATGCCTTCACGTAAAAACAGGTTATGCTTACAAGGAAAGTCGCAGTTTTGCGTGAATTTTGCCAGATACCACAAGTGTGGGGGAAAAAGCGGACGGTCGGCTGCTGTTCATCATCAAAGCGACTGGCTAGTGCTGGCGTCGACGTTGAAAAACTTTTCTCAGCATAATCTACCAGCGGGTCAGGGGAGCCAAGCACTCAGAAGCCGCAGAAAACTGCGGAATGTTGTGATTCCCGATAGATGGTTCCGCATAAGGCTTTCCCCTGATACTTTCGGTTGCGGAGAAACGATGATCATGGGGCTACCAACAATTCAACTCGAAACGCTATCGGTGGTATCGTCGGTGGCTATGACTGCGATGTCGACCATTGTTGCCATTGTGGCATTGGTATTTTCGTATCGGCAGAACGCAGGATGGCAGCCCATTGCTTTGATTGTTGGGCAATCAATGAGTGGTGTCGGTGGTATCGGTATGAACGAATTTGAAGTTCACATCGAGTTCTGGAACCGACGTAAATATCCGGTCGCGATCCGGGCTATCATCGCAAATGTGTCTGGATTCTCCCTGAAAAGCAATGGATCGTCGGCCCGCAATGAGCCGTATATCCGAGATAACAGATTGGTCCAAAAGGTGGCAACGTCCGTAAACCCAAGTGACCAGTTTGGCATCAAGCTGCCCTTTAGGTTCGAGCCGGAGTCTATGGATGCTATGCGACCGGTGTTCGACATTGAGGTCATCTATTTCGATCCACACGTCGGAAAGGAACGGAAGGCCAAGTTACACCATCGGGCCTTTTATCCCGAACTCGGTTGGAAGCGAACCGAGGAGGAACGCGAAAAGGCTCAGCAACTTTTCCGCGAGCTGAATCGCCCTAGGCCGGATACTGTCTGATGGTCTTTCCTGAAAATTGGCTGTTCGAGGCGATCAAGCTTGCCGCTCAGCTTGGCGGCGCACTTTTAGTAGCCTGGTTAGCTGTTCGCTGGGCACTGGTGCGATACAAACGTGAGAAGGCTTGGGACCGGCGACTACAAGCTTATGCGGATTTGGTCCAAGTTCTTGGTGACATGATCAGCATCCAGCAGCGATGGATTAACGAGCTGGAAGGGGGTGGTGGTTTCAGTGAAGACTATAGTGCGACGCTTTCCAAGCGATACGACTCAGCGCGATTTAGACTCGATGAGGCGCGATCCAACGCCATGCTACTTCTGCCTGACGAGACCAATGGCACTGTCACCTGGCTATTAAGCTCTCTGGACCAAGTTCCAGATGACGAGGGGCCGTATACCTATCACACAGGGGTGCACGAAAGCCTTAATCGGGCGTTGGATCAGCTCCTCGAACAGGGTCGAACCACGCTAGGCGTATACTGACCGGCTTTCGATGTTTTGCTCGACATTGATAAGCGCGTAATAGTAGTCAAAATCAGCCTATCTTAATGGAGAGAAACAAAAAAGCCGCAGTTTCCTGCGGCTTTTTCCAGATTTGTCGCGCCAGCGCGCTCAGATCGTGAACGCCCCCGTTCGGTTCGGAAAAGCGGCCTCGGGCTTGTTCTGCCATCGGAAAAACACCTCCAGCTTAAACTTCATGTGTTCCGCGAGAGCAAAGGACTGCCGGAAAGCATTGTCACTGTTCTGCCCTTGAACGGATAGACCAACATCTTGCATGAACTTATAGCCGTTATCGATTTTCATCCCCAAGGCGTTGTTGACGAAAAGCAGCTTCTTCAGCTGCTCGGCGGTCTTGCCATGCTTGTGAGTGGCCCGGATGAGCGCATACATGATGGTATTCCAATAATTGTCACCCTTGGCGAATTGCTCTCCATTGAGCACGACCTGATTTATGGTCGTGTGAGCTAGGACAGGTGGGTTGCGCCAGTCGAAGAGCATGACGGCGCCATCGTCCTTTACGGGCTGGCCAGGGCCTGCGGCCTTGGTGCCAGGAATGTCGAGCACGTCGCTCGTCTCGTGGCCGTCCAGCAATCGCGAGATTACTGAATCCGGCGTGTCGATCAGCGGCTGCGCGACCTTCTGGAGGCGGGCCATCGTGTGTGTTGAGATTTCAATAGTGGGCATCGATCTAGAACTCCTTAGAAGCAGTATGCCCTCTATGAACGTCTATAAGGAGGTTTGCAACAGAAAAGTGCCCTAAGGAAACCTATGTCGCTCTAAGCGCTTCTAAGGAGCGCTCAGCAACGCATTCGGCGGATCAAGTGTTTCCACTGCTCCTCAGTTTGGGGCAGGAATTGTGGCGCGTTGGGTAGCTTACGGCACGGGCGCAGCTTGTCCGGCCGGTTGCCACACTGGCTGCAATAGAGGTGCTGGGCAACCTGGTGGATCGCGGTCGGCCATCGCATCACCGCAAAATATCGTGCCAGCTTCTGAGCATCTAGGGTGGTGCGTCGTCGGCATCGAAAACAGGTTGCAGCGATGTTGGCCTGCCGTGCCGTGAACTGCTCAAGCGTTTCCCATTTTAGATTCGCGGCATGGCCCATTGGGCCGGTGTTCTCATTTCGTTCTGATTCTCGCAAGGAGTTTGGTAGGCGTTGGCCTATGACGCTTGCTTGCGAAATTGTTCAGTGGCAAGTTTGACTTCATTCGATTTTTGGGGAGCATCCATGGAACTGGCTACGAAACTGGCAGAACTGCAAAAGCGAACGCTGGAGCATCGCGAAGTTTTGCTCACCGAGGAGGCAGCAAAGAACGCACTTGTGATGCCATTCTTGCAAGCCCTCGGCTACGATGTTTTCAACCCCAAAGAGGTGGTGCCTGAATTCACCGCTGATGTTGGCACCAAAAAGGGGGAAAAGGTCGATTATGCTATCTGCAAAGAGGGCAAGGTAGACATCCTAATCGAGTGCAAACCTGCATCCGCCGAACTGAACGTCAAGCACGCTTCCCAGCTGTTTCGCTATTTTACCGCCACGGAAGCGCGCCTTGCGCTGCTGACCAACGGCGTGAATTATCAGTTTTATTCCGATGTCGAGAAACCCAACATCATGGACGAGAGACCATTCTTCTCGTTCTCGATGGAGGCGATCAAGCCCGCAGACGTGAAGACGATTGAAAAGTTTGCCAAAGCCACGTTCGACATCGACAAGATCGTTCAGGAAGCAGGCAACCTGAAAATCCAGTCCCTGTTACGCAAGGAATTGGAGAAGGAGTTCGCTGAGCCTTCTGAGGGCTTTGTGGATTTGCTCGCGCGCCGGGTCCATGACGGACGGCTCACCGCCACCGTGCGTGAGAACTTTAGCAAGATGCTGGTCAGCACGATTTCATCGCTTGTTCGCGATTTGGTTAACGAACGGCTGTCTTCGGCACTGAATGCAGCATCACCTGCGCCGGTCGAGGAAGGTCCATCGCAGGATGACGCAAACGAGGATGGTGTCGTCACAACTGCTGAGGAAATTTCGGGTTTCCACATCGTTCAGGCAATCGCATCGCGGCTGGTTGACCCCAAGCGCGTCACGATCCGTGACGCCAAATCCTATTGCGCGATCTTGCTGGATGACAACAACCGCAAGACCATCGCACGGATGCACTTCAACGGACTGACCTCCAAATACCTCGGCACATTCACCGGCAAGGAAGAGGAGCGACACCTGATAGCAGATTTGACCGCGATCTATGGATTGTCGAGCCAGATCGAATTACGGCTGCGCGAACTGGATGACACGATCAAGGCATAACCATTCAAGGCGACAGCGCCGGTGGCCCGACGCTGTGCTGGTTATCCGTATAGGTCCATCAGGCGTTGGCCTAAAAGGTTCGCTATCCAGCAATGTGGGTTCTGGCTTAGCAGCACCACAATATCGCGGCGCAGGGTCTCGGCTTCCTCTTTGTGGTCGATGTCAGCGACCATTTTGGATTGCCTGTGCGATCCTGGCCAAATCCCTGTTTTGCTTTTGGCAGCGTTCCTGCACCGTGCCGATCAGGACGAGTGCGGTGTCGATAGCCGAAGCCGCTGGATCGACGGCAACCACCATTTTGCCATGGGCAACATTGGCTTCAACTCGGTTCATGCGGTCCGTCAGGTTTTGGATCGCCTGGATGATCTCTTCGTGCGTCATCTCATCTCTCCTCAATGAATGGTGATCTGTGCGAGGACATTGCGCTTGCGCCGACATTTCAAGTCTTCAGTCTTGGCGGTAAAAGCCTGTTCAACTGTCATGCCTCGCTTCAATCGCTGGCGCAGTGTGGTGTTCTTCATCGCTAGACTGTCGGCCCATTCTCTAAGGCTCTTGGTTGTGCCCTGGAACTCAATCAGCGGACTGTTGCGCTTGAAACCCAAGCCAAAGTCCAGCTGACGCGTAGTCTTCTTACGCAAGTTGTTCTGCTGCGTTTTGCGGTCGGCCCAAACGCAATTCTCTTTGAAATAGCCTGCGTTGTTGTCTTTGCGTTCAATCGAGTGAAGCGGTGATGGGCGCTTGCCCATATCTTTGAAAAAGGTTTGGAAACCAGTTGCTGCGTTGCGCCACTCGTCGCAAACGCTGATACCCCGTGAGCCATATTCTGGATACGAATAGTGAGCAGCGTTATGGCACCTATGTAGTGCGTTAAGCCACGCACTATACTCGGCGCGATTGGTTTTCTTTAGTGATGGTGGTCTCTCCCACTTTCCCCTTGGCATGTGTCTCTCCTCATCGGGAGAGGTTGCTTCCTCTCTCCGCATCTATTTATGGAGACTGTCACGGTAGTTAACTTGGGCTTTAACCCAGACTTGCCGTCTTTCTGATAGATACGAGATGACAACTTCATCTCGTGCCGGTCTTGGCCTGATAAAGACTTTCGAAGGCTGCAAACTTACAGCCTATCTCTGCCCCGCTGGTGTCTGGACAATTGGTTGGGGGCGCACCACAAACGTCAAGCGCGGAGACACTTGCACTCAGGCTCAGGCGGATGCTTGGCTAGAACAAGAGTATGACGCTTTTGAGCGTAAGGTGCGCTCTCTGGTCAAAGTGCCGCTGACGGCGAACCAGATGGGCGCACTGGTTTCTTTAGCCTACAATGTTGGAATGGGCGCTCTTGGGTCCAGCACGCTCCTGCGACTGCTCAATGCGGGTCAGTATGATGCGGCAGCGAAACAGTTTGCGCGCTGGAACAAGGCGGGCGGTAGGGTGCTCGCAGGGCTTACACGAAGGCGGGCGGCGGAAGCGGCGTCATTCGCCAAATAAATAGGGTTGCCCCGAGGGGCAATCGCTGGGCTGCTCAATCCACCGACATAAACGTGCCCCGTCCCACAAGTTTGTGGGGCGGGGCTATCCTATTCCTGCTGGTCAAACCAATCCTGGTGGCTTTCAAGCAGGTTACCCAATTCCCGCCAATCGGGAGCGACTGCATTTTCGCATGGCTGATAGCTGGGGAAGATGCCGCGAGCAGCATTCTCGGCGATCATGATGCCTCGATGTAGAGCGCGGCTGGTAAGAATCTTGAGTGCCTGCTGGTCATCGCTGTTTCCCTCACCCTTAGCAAGTCGGCTACTGTAGGTGCTGCTTAGGTCCGCTAGCATTCCAATCTCCCACAATTTGATGCGAGGATGGAAGAACGCCTTGTGTAGAACGCACTTGATGTATCGAAAGAGGCTATCAACGTCGCGCTTGGTCCCGTGGATCGGATACTTCGGTGGGCCGCTAGATAGCTGTTTCCTCGCCTCGGGAGTTTGCGCCAGCAAGTCAGCAATTTGATCCATGATCCGGGCCTTTGGCATCCCGATTGGGATCGAGATGATTAGAGATGCCTGTTGCCCCTGCTCATGCCAACGGCCTGCAATATAGTCAGCGGCCCGTCGAGAAAGCCTGTCCAGCGGATCAGGGGTTTCGCTTAGCAAGGCCTCTATTGCTTGGACTGAGGGCCGTTCTCCCTGATATCCAAAAAAGCGTATACCTTTGGCCAACCACCAATCGTCAAACTTCACACGTTGAACATCACCCAAATCGTCGAAAACCGCGAGGACGGTTTCGAAATCCTCTGGAATCCGCTGACGGTCGGCATCGTCAAGGACCCTGGCTCGGTGTTTCCTGGCAAGTTCGTAGCTTGGACTGAAAAGCAGGAACTCGAACCAAAGCTTCCCAAAAATGACTTGGTCGCGATTGGCCCAGCGATCGCTCACAGCGAAAATCGGCTGTTTCAAAGGAGAATTACGCACCAAAGGTTATCTCGATAGCTGAATGACAAACTGGATAATCACGTATCAGGATAACTTCGGCTTATCAATTCCTCACCACGAAGCAATGACGCTTCGATGGAGATTGAAGGAATTGAAAACATGACAGCTAACCTGAACAACGCGGCCACTCCCACTGCCACTGCACAGGAAGTTATTCCGGCAAGCTCGTCGGATGAGAGCTTTACGTCTCTCGCCGTCGTCCAGGATCAGCCCACAAGTGTGGAAGCTACCAAGATCCCCGTTGAGGGCGACATTGAAGGTCTCGAGGCCCGCACCGAAATTGTGCGTGAGCAGTTCGACGCAAACATGGTCGAAGAGCGCCTTGCCAACGATACCGCTGAGGAGCGGCAATCGGCTTTGCTGTCGATGGGCTACAACAATGCCCTGGACTGGCTGGCCAACCGCCCGCACCTCTACGCCTCTCTGGCAAAGATTGGTGTGACGCCCGCTGCGGATGATGCCGGTTTGCTCGGGCAGATCGCCAAGTTGCAGATTGGCCGACGCGTCAACGACAAGTGGTATATCCCGTCTCGTCGTGACGAGCGCCTTGGTCGCTTCTACCGCATCTTCCACGCCAATCCCGAGAAGTTTCCACGCGATAACCTCAGGAAGGTGATCCTGAACCATCCCAAGCGCAGTGGTGGAATTCTCGATAGTGTGAAGGCCAAGAAGACGAAGGCCAGCAAGGAGGAACTGGCCAAGAACCTCAAGCTGGCTGCGAAGGCTGCACCCGTGGTCAAGGTCACTGATGTGCCTCCCGCTGCTACCAAGGCCAAGCTGGGTCAATACCGCCTGGCTCTGGTCCGGGTTGCTCCTCATGGACTGGACATCTGCCAGATCATCGAGGGGCAAGACAGCCTTACCCAGCGTCTGACAGACGAGTGGGCTGCGGAGGCGGCAATGACCGTGCCGTCCGAGGCAGAGTGATGAATGCAACGAAGGTGCGCGCCAGCGAAATGCTGGCCGCACTCTCCGCCAATCGGTTCCTCTTATACCCGGAAAAAGAGTTTATCGCTCTGGGTATCCCTTATGAGCTGCGTCGATCCACTCAGGATACGGCGTTGCGGGAGAGGGCCAATCGTCCGTTCAATCCCAAGCATATGCCGATTATGACGCGAAACGCTAGCGAGTATGTCGACACACTACGGCTTGCCCGCAGTATAAGTTCTTTCTCGAATAATTTCCGGAAGAAGAATTTCAAAAAGGTGAAGGCATATGTCGAGGCTGAGTCAGCAAGAGGATACTTCGATCCGCCAGCTGGCGGAGCCGGTCTATACGAGAGTTGGCAACGGCACGGCCGTCAAATCCAAGACTGGGTCTACTCGCTGCAATCGGCGTGGGACAAACTCACCAGTGTGGAAAAGCTGTGGTTCGAAGACATGCCTCCGGTTGTCAGATGGGCGTGGGACTTTCCCAGCTTGGCACCGATCCCGCACCGATTTTACCCAACCGAAGAAACACCTGAGCGCGAGAGGCAGAAGGTTCTGCTGCGCTGGGTTTTGGAACAATGAGGAAACTACGATGAAGTGGAAGACTGATGAAGTCATGGCTGCAACGAGCCATGAAGACGCAATCGCAGAGATTGCCGCCCACTATTTCCGCATATGTGGGGCGTCGGATAGCGAGGCCGCGCACCTCATTGATCACATCTACGGCGCGCTGGGGCATGTCGAGCAGGAGCACAGCGGATGAGCCTGCCAGCCATAGAAATGGAGATTACGCCAGTCGAAAACCACTTCAACGGCGAGCCGTCCGTTCGTTGTGATTTTCAGGAGATAACATGGGAGCAGGGTCGCGAGATCGTCGATTTTATCGAGGAAATCAGTGCCAAGGGTGACGATGGCGAGGTCATTTGGAACGTGTTTGCCCAGCCTGGTGCAGACGAGTTCTTTGGGCTTCCCTTGCCTGTAACGCTTGTCCGGGTCTGGGTTGACTTCACCGACCGGGATGACCTCGTGATGCTGATGAAGCTGCGCTTCGGCCAACACAAGCCCCAGCAGGGTCTCTGAGGCTCAGGGCTATCCAGCTGCCCCTCAAGTTGGAATGGCCCTGAGAGGGGTTCGCTGGGCACCTCAGGGTCGCATCTAGGTCCGGTGCCCAGCGGCCTCTCTCGACCGCGCGGGCGGGCTTTCCTCGGCGCAGCCACTTCTACCCAAACGCCTCCTGGGGAGGAGCGGAGCGATGGCTGTCCGCAGGACGATTGCTCTGGCGAAGGCCAGGACGAATTTGCGAAGCAAGTTACGCGAGCAGTTTTGCCGATCTGAGGGCCGAGCGAAGCGAGGCGCGAAGAGCGCGCGAAACTGCGTGGCGTCGTGGAGTGAAGTTGACCTTAGTGGGGGATCAATGGGGTGGGCATATTACTCTTCGAGAGTAATATATCTACTCTATTGGTTCGCCAGTTAGTTCAGCATCGCTCCGCGGTTTATATATAGAGCGAACGCCTGAATATAGACATTCAAGAGCCAGAGAGTGCAGAGTGAGAGAGTGGTCGGTGTCGATGGCGGTTGAGCCGACCACACCCTTAGAACCCTGATTCTGAAGTTGTCGCATAAATAGATCGGACATCGAGCATCACGAGATATGTCTATCACGAGTTTACGAATTTCCCCTCCTAGGGAAGTCAACGGAACCCCGAGGTTGGTGATGCTCCCTCGGGGTTTCCTTTTGAACGGAGCATCACATGACAATCAAACGATCAGCTACCGCCGAAGAGGTGCAGCATTACATCCGCGCAAGAGTTTCAATTCAGGAACTCACGGGCTGTTGGATTTGGAACCTCAGTTGTGATGGCTGCGGCTATGGCTACGTCTCTAATGAGACCCGTGCATATCGGTTTGCAGGAACGATCCTGGCTCACCGCGTTTCGTTCTCAGCTTTTAACGGAGAAATTCCAGAAGGGCATTTCGTTCGGCATCGCTGCAATAATCCATCATGTGTGAACCCGCTGCATTTACGTTCAGGCACAAAGCGCGAAAACGAAGATGACAAACTTGAGACTCCCCGTCAGCGGACCACTGCTGCGCTGCTTAATATGAAACGTAAAATTGAACGTGAGCTACCAAAGAGGGTAGCTCAGCTTGAACAACGCACTGCCCAGCGGCTTGCGGAAATTGAAAAAGAGCTATCGTCGCGAGGCGTGGCATGAGTGAGATTTCACCGGCCCTCAGGGCTTACCTGCAATCATGGTATGACACGACCGCAGAGAACAAGCGCGCAGACGGTGTAGTGGTCGAGTTGACCTTCCCGCAGTTCGTCGGCTTGTTCGCGAAAAAGCAGTTGGCAAGCCTGCAAAGGGCCATCGACGCCAACAGACTGCGCTACCTGCAAGGCGAAAAAAACGCATACGCCTATGTCGCCACATGGAAAAGTTACACCGCATGTTCAACGAATGTGTGGAGTGTAGAAACGGCGACGATCTGCTCGCGCAGCAAGAGTGCAAGGATCAACTTACCACAGGCAGGTGACAAGCTGCGTCCTCGCCATCGCCAGAACATCAGCAAGAGCCTGACTGGCTTGGAAAAGTCGGACGACCACAGGACCGCAATAAGCGAGGCTACCAAGGGCAAGCCAAAGGCTGGTTGGAGCGATGAACGGCGTGCTGCTCGATCAGCGCAGCGCCAGGCCCAGGAAGCGGCAAAGCGCGCCCACAAAGGTGGTTCGTGAATTCGGAACAGAGAAGCCCCGTAAGCGCCCCAGCAGGGTAGAGCTATCTGACTGCCCGATGCTTGGGACTGATCCTAAGCGGCGCTCTCAGGGGCTTACAATGCAGCTATTCGGTCAACAGCAAGAATGTCGAAATCGTCCCTGACGCCGGTGACACGAACACGCTGCCCCAGCAGCTTGCGTGACTGCCAAGTTTGCCAAAACCCCATGTCGAGCCGCCACTGGCCGCCTGCATCACGCCGAAGCACAAGCTGGCCCTGAACATCGTTCAGCCAACCTGTGTCGTCGTGTCGCGATCCTTTGGACATTGCCCAAGGTTAGCAGGTTTTCGACCGGATGCCAGCCAGCAGGATACCGGTTGGATATGGTCCTAATCTCAGGGGCGCGGCTTCCCCTCACGCAATTCAGATAGCATTTGGAGAATCTCAAACGTGCTTTTCTTGCGCTCGTCGGCATTCTTTTCCAGCGTGTTCTCGATGCGCGCTTGACCCTTTTCGATGTTGCTCAAATTGGTTTCGAGCCTGACGATGCGTTCAACGTCCGCATTGCGAAATTGCTCAAGCTGCTGGATTTTCGCTCGATCTACAGTCGCTTCATTCGCCAGCCGCTGTAGGGCTTTATCCGTCGCCTCATGCAGGGGCTTCAACGACTTCTCGAACTCGGAGAACTTGGTGGTCAGGTGCTTGCCAAACAATGCAAGAACGCCCGCGACGAGCATCACGAACGCCAGCACGGGTGTCCAAAACTCGAAGGCTGTTGGCGGTGCCGGTGGCGGTGTCACGGGCACGGTGGTTTCCGTTCGCATGTAAACAGGAGTCCCCTGCGCCGATGTCTCGACGCCACCAGCAACCGACTTGGCAATGGATTTGACAGATGCGCCAAGCGCACCTTCACCCATAGCTGCTAGCAGCTGGAAGGCATTATCCTTGACGTTGGAGAACGCGCCCTTAAGCGTGTCCATCTGCTTGGCCATCGCACCAGCAAACTTGGTGTTGCCGATGCCTTCCAGATATTTGGTGATCTCAGTGGCGTTCTTTCCAACCTCAGTGGTGACGCCCTGGAACGTGAATTTGACCTTATCGCCCTCGGTTTTGGATTTGATACCAAATTCCTTGAGGCGCTCGAACTCACCAGTGGAGGCGTCTGCGACAGCCTCAATCATCTGGTTCATGCTTTTGCCCATTGCGGCAGCGGTGTTGCCGAAAGAGGTCAGACGTTGCTCAGTTGCAGCAAGTCCGAGACTACGCAGCTTGGTGAATGCTTGAACCGACTGTTCAAGATCAAATGGAGTTTTGGCAGCGAACGCCACAAGTGCGGCATAACTCTCTTTCGCCCTCTGCGCGCTGCCGGTCATGGTTTCCAGCTGCGCTAGCCACTGCTGTTGCTTGCTCGCTGCATCAATTGCAGCCGATCCGATTGCGCCGATTGCGAGGGCAATACCGCCAATGATTGCAGCCTGTGGACCCAAGGCCATGAGGCTGTTGACGAGGCCACCGACTGCTGGTGTTGCGGATGCTGCTCGACCGCGAATCTCATCCAATGCCTTGGAGACAGCGCCACCACCAGAAGCCGCTCCCTTGGAACTCTTCCCGATGCTATCCAGTGATTTTGCGATGTTGTCATTTGCTGCGCTGACTGGTCGAGCGCCTGAGATGATGCGATTGTATTCTGCGATGACTGAACTAGCACCAGAGCGAGCGCCGGTGCTGTCGATAGTAACGCCAATAACTGGTGCTAGGTCCGCCATTGTATCTCCCGTTGGATTGTCAGCTATTTAAGCGGACCGGGGATTCAGCGGCGGACCTTGGCTTTGGCGTCTCGTTCCTTTTGTTCCTGCTGCTGTCTCTCATCAGCCTTCTTGCGCTGGTGAGAGTCTACAGAGCGGATGATGTAGTGAAGGGCTTCACTCTCAAGAGGGTCTAGGTCTTCGTCCTCGCAGAACCTCTTGATTGCACTTGAGGGAATAGGACCGGAGGACATGCCCATAGACTGTCTCTCCGTTCCCAATTCCTGAAAGGCCAACCAGTAGTAGTGGAAGTGGTCATCGACCTTTGGTGCCTTTTCGACGGCTCGCAGAGCGTGTGGTTGCCCTGCTTGCGCGTCTGCAATGACTTCTGGTGGAATGTCGGACCAAAAGTCTAAGACCGCGATTAGTTTCCCGCTGCGGCCTTCTTGCTTGCGCGTGGATCACCAACCTTCTGGTAGTAGGCGTCGTTGCTGCTGCGCTTGATGAGTTCCTCGCTCAACCAGGCGTCTTCCTCAATGTTGTGAGTTAGATACTGGAATGCAGCGTCCTTGCTGAATGGAACTTCGTTACCGTCTGCATCTTCAACGCCAGTCCAGTCATGGACGCAAACCATCACAAATGCGTAGATGCCGCCATGCTTGCCCTTGGCATCAGGATCGTTGGCGTGATCGCGCTGGAAACGTTCAAGCGCCAAACGAGTGATCTTCGTGTTCTGGTCGAACAGCGAAGTCGTGATTGTGCCGAGATATTCACCATTGTTCATGGTCATGTTGTGAGGGACACCCTTTTCCGCGCGAATGGCATCAAAGCGGTCAACCTTCTTAAAACTGATTTTGGTGGACATTAGGTTCTCCTTTTTTGGTATTGTGCCCTATTTATGAGATTGCCCACTCACGGGAATGGGCAACCCTTGAGAGTTGCCCACCCGTGAACCGTCCAAGGTGAAAGGAGATAAACCTTATAGACGTTCTACAATGATACCTGCTTCCGTGGTGTTGTCGAAACCGGCGTTGAACTCCAAGTTGACCAAAAGGCCACTGTCATCGAGTTCGTCGGTTGGCGTCATCAGCTTTGCGAAGGGCAGGGTGATTTTGTAGCCGTTGCCAGCAGTGCCGATGGTGAACTCCACAGGCATGTTGGTGTTGGCCAGTGCGTTTACAGCGAAGCTCTCACGATACGCTTTGATGGTCAGCGAGGTCGTGCGAGTGCCGGAAGTGTAGATGTCGTTAGCAGCAATCTGACCTAGGATTACGCGAACGTCACGCTCCTGTTCGGTCGAGAATTCCAAGCTGGAATATGCCAGTTCCTGATCTCCAACAGTGACCGTGACATCGCTGTAAAGGTGACGAACTGCGGTATCTGGGGTCTTGATTAGTGGTAGGGCTGATTCTGTCTCCTCTTCTTCGCGTTTGGTGCCGAGGATGCCAAAGCTGACCTCTGCGCCTTCCTTTGCGGTGGCAGTGACGGACCAGCTGCGGACCATGCAACCCGAGTCCACATAAACCAGAGCCTGACCAGCATTGCCGGACTTGAGCGTTGAGAAGATCGTGAATGTGCTGTCCTTGTCCGAACCCTTAGCGATGTCGCTGCCATCAAATTCGCCAGAGATGGCGCTTTCAATGAGCATGTCGATCAGTTCGCCACCACGGGAAACGAGGGATAGCTCCAGTTCAACCATGGAATGGCCAGAAGCAGCCGCGTTTCCTTCGCGGTTTGGACGCTTGGTGTCGTCTTCAATCTGTGCAGTGGTTAAAACAGGAGGAGCCTGATCGGTCTTGATTGGAACTTCAACGCGCGAACCAGTTGTAGGGACTACACCGGGTTCCACTTCCTTGATGGCGGACATTGAAAAGTCTGCGGTATTGATTGGCATTATGCGGCCTCCAATTGATAGAAACTGAAGCCGCAAGTTATGGCTTCAATGCCTATTTATTGGAGCGCGAGATACATCGCTTAGGAGGAGCGGAAGCTCTCCCAACGGAAGCGAAGGCCTAGAACAATATGAGTGTCAGTTTCACGGATTGGGAGATCGGTAGAGCCTCCAATCACCAGTGCGCGGTCATCACTTACCCAATCTCGGAAGAGAGCGGAAAACTTGTCCCTGAGTGTGTAACCCTGTCCCAGACCCACACCTTTGGGAATTGTGATGAACAGAGAAATAAGGCCTAGCTGTAGGTGTGTTCGGGTTTCACCTTTTTCCACCAACTCACAAGTGCCCGGCTCAATGACCAGGCGGCAGTAGGGGATGCTTTCATTGACGTTCTGAGCCTTCTTGCCGATCCACAGGACTTGCGCGTCATTGGGGTCGAACTGCGTGAAGAAGCGGGCACGAAGAATTGAAATGTCACTCTGAATCATCATCCACCTCCAAAACGGACGGCGGCCATAACTGCTAGTTCGATCCAGCCATCATCGGCTTGGGGCGAATGGCCCTTGGCCAGTTTGGGGCCATAAACGGTGTTGTTGGTGATCGTGCCTGCCTCGAAAGCGCGGGTTGGGGTTTCGATAACCCATGCGCCCCTGAACGTGCCGTCATCGACCGGCGAAGCCTCAATAAGCCGCTTGCCGCAATCCAGTGTCAGCTTCTGCGTGGTATCCAGCACCGTCCTGTCGAGGAGCTTTTCAAGGTCGTTCCGCTTGGCGATCATGTCGCGCATATCGACGGTTACTCGTGCCATGGTCAGGACACCTCCGCCAGATACACGATTGGTTGACCCTGAGGGGCCACGACGCGATGATTGCCAATGGTTAGGGAGAGCTCGCCCAACGCGAGCGTGTCCCCCTGCAGGGGCTTAACGAGCAGGATCGCGGTGGAGCGCATTACCTCCCGTCCTTCCTCATCCTGCCATTCCATTTCGGTGACGACCGTGCGAACCGGAACAATCACGGGTGCGCTACCGGTTAAGGTTTCACGATCTTCAATGGGATCGTAGCTGGAGGTTTCTGCGCCGGGACGGCTCAGCTGGGCATCCGCGCCAAGCTCGTCCAGCATCTCAAGTGCCAGTGGATAGAATTCGTCGTATAAGCTCATAGGCGCACCAGCTTGCCCATTGTGATGCTTGGTGTGCTGCGAAGGAACGAGCGCACCATGACGGTAATGTAAGGGTAGGGGTCGGAAGATCGGGCCTCAAATTCCGTTTCCTTCTTCATGCCCGCCAGTTCCTTGCTTTCCTTTTTGACCTTTTCGGTCGCTGCTACCTCGGGGGGCGAGGTGCGGAACACATCGGCGAGCCTGCAAACCAAGCTATCGAACATTCGCTGTTCGCCGTCGGTCAGATCGGTGCGGACAGGATAGGTGGCCCTGATGTAATCCTCTGCATCGATCAGAAGGGCGACCGCTAGGACGGGATCGAGGCTTGCCCATGCGAGATTCCTTCTCGCTGCGTGATAGGTGTTGGCTTGTTCAATTGTTGGCATGTTCGACCTCCGTTCAGCTATTTAAGCGGACCAGTCACAAGGAAGGACGCACCATCGCTGATGCGTCCCTCGTTGGTTTCTCGGTCGATTACGCGACGTTGAAGTTGATGAAGCGGAAGCCAAACTGTGCGTCTGGTGCAACCTTGTCCCATGAAGCGGCAGCTTCTAGGACGGCCTTGACCTGTGCCGACGTGGTTGGGATTGCGCCCTTGTAGTCTAGGCCCTGAGGCGCGATTACACGGGAGAAGCGCGAGTGCAGAATGTCTGCACCACCGCCGTTACCGCCGTTCGCCTTGCGCTCAACCTCGAATGCCTGCTGAGCGGTGCCTTCGCCGTAGCCGATAGCGCCCAAACGTGCGGTGATGATTTCATCAGCAGTCAGGGTGTTGGTCTTGAGCAGGGTAAAGCCCTGATACTCAGCAAAGCCGGTATTGGTCTGCGAGGCAGGAACAAAGCCGTTCTGCTCAGCTGCCTGTAGCTTTGCAAAGCGGGTATAGCTGCACAGCATGATGCGGAACATGGACGACCATTCTTCAGCGGTCGCGTTCGCGTCGTAGATTGCTTCCATGTCGAAATCGGTAGCAATGTCATGCGTGATTGCAGTGTTTGCCTGGAGCGCCGCACGGACACCTTTCAGCGTCGATGCAAGCAAGCCCTTCGAGACTGCGTTCTGATAGCCGGCGATACCCGAGAAAATGTCGCCCTGCGTGCCATACTGGGTGACGATCTGCGTGAGATCGGTCGTGCCCCAAGCATAGTTCAGGTCGAGACGCATACCGTCTGCCCAGCTGGCTAGGAGCCGGCCTTCCATGGGGCTTTCGGTGACGATGGCGCGCAGGCGTTCGGGAGCGGGCAGGGTAGTGGATAGATCGGCCCCAATGGACGCCACAAGGGCTTTGCGCTGATAGTCGGCTTCTGCTGCGCTGAAATCGATCAGTTCGTCCGTTAGCGCAGTGGCCAGGCTGGCATAGATCGCGCTGTTGAGAGCCTGAATCTCCTCCAGCATCGCATTCAACCGGGCAGAGGTCGCAGGGCCGGTGTCGAACCCGCGCTCCTCGATCAACGCCAATCGGGCCGCGATGCGCTCGATGATTTCCTGGTCTGCGCTATTGAGGAGGCGAACAATCTTGTCCGCCACCCCGGTGCCATACCGCTGGATGAGGACCGCGTGAGCAATCGCCCTGCTTTGGAGCGTTTCATTCACCGTAGCCATTACAGGGTCTCAGGCGGCAGGCCATCTACTGGTGGGCGGTCGACGTTTTCGGTTTCGATGCGCTCAACTTCCTCCTCATGGGAGAAGCCTCTAGGCATCAGCTCGCCCTCGCTCAGCGTGTCGTGAAGCGTTTGCAGCGATAGCTGGCGCTTATCCACAAGTGTGGAAAACATCGCGATGCGAGCATCAGGAATGGGCTGCGGTAGGAAGTCCAAGTTGAGCTGATATGTGATGTCGGGCTGGCGAGGATCGGCCCATGATGCCCAGCGGCAAAAGGCTGCTTCAATGCGTTTGCCGACCTTATCCGTGAATGCCGCCAACATTGCGTTTTCAGCAGCACGGCGGATCATCTGCGTTTCGGCGGCTTCTGGGGCAGGCTTCTCGGGAGCAAGGATCGAATGTCCGATTGCCGAGAGTGCGTCCTTAAGGTCACGCAGCTTGTTGGTCACCAGTTCCTGGCCTTTGGGATCGTAGGTAAACCATTCCACCTTTACGCCCGTGGCTCCATCGCCCTTGGGCTGACCAAATCCCCAAATGGCTCCAGGGCTGACGTCATAGGAAAATGGCACTGTCTCCTTTGTCGTCGGATCAATCGTAGGCTCATAGCCGGTGATGATCGCGATCGGCGCAGTGGTCAGGTTGATAGCTGCGGCGAGACAGCCCTCCATGACGTAGTGCTGTAGGTTCAAATCCACGCAATGCTGGATCATCGAAGGGGTCGGGACAAAACTGTCATCGGTGTTGATGAGGTCGAAGGGGATCTCGGTAAGCGGCGCGCCGCCCTTGCTGGGCACGGTCCTGCTGATTTCCTCGAATGCGTCACCTTTGGTGCGTTCGTGAATGCGGACCTCGTAAAAGCCTGCGTCATTGATGAGCAGTTGGCGCACCGTGTCGCCGTTGTTTTCCAGCAAGCGAACATGGACGAGGCCGGTGCGGGTTTCGTCGATGATGCCCTGCGTTACCTCAAGAATATTCTCCGCGATGTAGCGGGCAATGAAGGGACGGAAGCCACGGCGCAGTTCATCACCGGCGCTCATGTTCTCAGGGAACAGGTTGCGGGCCGGGTGATCGGTCAGAATGCCGGTGAAATTGGTGATCATGGTTTCGCGCGTGATCCACTGCGCGACATCATCGAGCGAGTGGTGATCCTTGGTAACGACGTTGGACAGCAACTGAGTGCGGGTGCTTGGCGTGGTCAGCACGGCAGGCTTGCGCCAGATAAGGCCTAGCCAGCCCTGCGTGATCTTGAATGCGGCTGGGAAGAAGCCCGTGCGCTTGAGGTGGGCTTGGTATTCGGCTGCGCTGTCATCGATGCGGGCCTTGGGCAGGTAAAGTTCGCCAGCTGCTTTGACGGCTTGTTCTCCGTCCACGAACGCGCGGTTTCGCGCCCATCGGTTATGCCATGCCTGAATTGCTTGAGTTGGTTGATTAATCTGAGACACTGTTCTCCCTCTGCCGCTGGGCAAGTTGAGTTGGGCGCAGCCCGGAAGACAAGGCGCTGCCCTGCGTGTGTCTATTTAACGGTAGCGATTACCTGCCTTCAGGATCACGGCTCCACTCTTCGAGGTAGGCTGACCCAGCTTGAGGATTTCCATAAGTGCGTAGACGAGAGCATCCACGCGGTCAGGCGACTTGCCACGACTGCTCACTACATTCTCGAAATCATACATCTGCTGTTCGAGAACCTTGAGTGCTTCATAGTCTGTGTGGCGAACCTTGTGGTTGTGGTATGCCATCGAGATAGGCATTGCGCGGCTGACCTTGCCGTCCTTGGCGCGAACAATCTTCACGGGCGCATTGCGGCGATAGGTTTGGATCGTGTGGGTGAGCGTGGAGCCGCCCTGATTGCCCTCCGCGATGATCATCTCGGCTTCCCACTTGTCGTAAGCCTTCACCACCTCTGGCCCCCAGACCTCCGGCAAGCCCTTTACGCTCATGTCATCGAGCACGTAGGCGAAGCCATCGAAGCCAAGCCCCACAACCACGATACCGGTTTCGTCCTTGTCACCGCGCTCAGAAAAGCCGCCTGGATCAACGCCGATGACCACACGAGCCATGTCGTCACGGTCAACTGAATATCGCTCGGTGAGCATATCGGGGCGGAATAGGGCGTCTGGATTGTTGTCGCGCCACTCACCCAGAATGAGCGTGGACATTGCACCCGGCATACCCTCCAAGCTATCGCGGAGGTCATCAAGATAGCCTTCGGCCTGATGGGCACGGTTGCCCTCGCTATCCATTTTGATTTGTCGGTAGCGTCCTGGTCGCTTGTGCTTGACCCCTGAGACTGGATTGACGCCAAATTTGAACAGCAGGGCATCCCAGTCGCTGTTGAACTGCGGGTTGCAGTCAAAGAGCATCTTCGGCCGGATCATGAGCGGCTTGCCGTTGCGGATCACCGGCTTGCCCTCCGCGTCCAGCATGGGCTTGGCCTGATTGAGCGAACTCTCTAGGACGGTGATACTCTCGTAGTCTTTGACCTCGTTGCACTCATTGAGCCAGATAGTCGCATACTCAGAACCACGCTGGCGGGTCAGGCGATTCTCATCCAAGCCCCTGAAAAAGATCACACTGCCGTTGTGGAATGTGATCGTGCTGTTCTGCTTGTTGATGACCACATCTTTGCGGGCCAGATAACCCGGCCAGGCCAACTCCATGACCTCAGTGAAGGTGCCCTCAAAGAGCAGCTGGCGGCATGTGTTGAGAGTGTTGCGGAAGATACCATGCTTGGTGCCGGGGTAGAGCATGGCTCTGCCAGCCACAGCGATAGACCACGCGACACTCTTGCCGGATCGCCTGCCACCGCGAGCCAGAAAGAACTTGCCAGTGTTGTCTTTGAGAAGCTCTAGGGCATCAAGCTGACTGGGGTTTGGAACAAAGTCGTTTAGTTTCTCCACCCGCTATTTAAGCGGGTGTGTGGCTTTGCATCCTGAGGAGGCTTCGGTCGTGGACGCGGTTGTGCCTGCGTTTTAGGGGGAAGGCTTAACCGGGCCTTTTTGCGTGTTCACAGCCTTCACCTTGGCCATAATGTCGGCGGTCGTCGTGTCGTAAAGGTTGACCAGCACGAGCTCGATCATATCAAACGCATCAAAGACGTCGTCCCGGGTCAGCCCACCTGCGTGACTACCGCTATTCCCGAGCCATTTTACAGCCAGCAAGATTTCAGCATTCTTTTGGTCCGTTTTCTCGAATTCCTTGATGCGACTATCTAGAGATATGTGTTTACCGGAAGGTGGGATGGCTACACCAAGCTCGTCCATCAGATGCTCTACTGCCTGCCGCATCTGATTGGCGGCTCCTTCCGAACTCATCCAAATCAATCCTGCGGCTTCACGAAGAGCTCTTTTGACCAGTTCCGGGGAATTTTCGGGGGGGCGGATAGGAAGTGGCGCTGGCGACAGGCTACGGGGTCTGAAGGCGTCGGAATACTCGTGTGTAGTGTTACCTTCGTAGTCATAGCCGTAGAACTCGACGACCGACACATCACCAATAATAGCGACCATGTCGCCGCAATTGGCAAAGTTGCAAGCCAATATCCCTGCAAACCGCCGAACAATCCAATCTGGGTCCCAGGCGTCGTGATCACGCTCTGCTTTGCTCGGACCCGTTTCCAAATCTAGCAGCGCCTCTTTGTTGGTGATTAGGTGGCCTTTGCCACAGGTTGGGCATGGCCAATTGGGGAGCGTGTCGAATTGGGTGGCGTATAAGGAGCGGTCAACTGTCATGTGCCGAGCATATCAATGGATTTTCAGAAGCGAAGAAAAATCTAGGCCAGGAGACGAATTTCAAGACTGAAAAAATCTACTTCGCGCAATACACCCGGCCACCACAGTCCAGGGGCGTATATACACCCTCGCTCTATCTATCCCGCTGATCCCCTGTAAGGGGCCAGAGACGCCAAGGCGCAACCCACAGCTAGTCGGGTAGCTCTCATGCCGCGTAGGCCCTCAGAGGCGCTCATTGACACCCGCCCGTGTCGCACTCGGGTAGTCCCGCGACGCACCCCGGCGACCCGGCTGCAAAGTGTCGCATTTGCTCTTGCTCTTGCGTCATTAAGACACAATCGCAGCGGCATCTTAGACAAGGATGCGACACATGATTGTAGGATACGCGAGGGTCAGCACTGGTGAGCAAGACCTGACCATTCAGATAGAAGCTTTGAAGAGGGCAGGGGCAGAGAAGATCTTCAGCGAGAAGGTCAGCGCATCGTCGGGTGAGCGTGAGGAGTTCCACAAGTGTGTGGACTTTGTGCGCGAGGGTGACACGCTGCTGGTTACTCGGCTGGATCGCTTTGCTCGATCATCGCTTGACCTCCACAACACCATGGCGTCGTTGAAGGCCAAGGGCGTTGGCTTCCGCTCCACCGAGCAAGGGGAGTTCGACACCACCAACAGCATGGGCAAGTTCGTCCTGGCCATGATGGGCGCAGTTGCTGAGTTCGAGACAGACCTACGCAGAGAGCGTCAACGAGAGGGCATAGAGGCTGCTAAGGCCAAGGGCGCATACAAGGGCAGTCAGGCCCGCATAGACCCTGAGCGGGTGCGAGCGATGCTATCTGGGGGTCTTAAGCCGGGGGAGGTTGCTAGGCTGCTGGGGATCAATCGGGCGTCGGTGTATCGGCTTAGATCGTAGGGTCGCTGTCGTCGGTCAGCTTGCCGTCCACAACGCTGCCAAAGAACCAATCTGGCATCACGGGCGCGGTGACGGTTACGTTCTGGTCCACCTGAACGCTCTCGCCATACACTGGGCGGTTGATCTTGCCGGTGTAGCTGTTGATGACCTTGTAAGCGAACATCTTGTCGCCTGCGCTCATTTCCTTGTCGTCGATCATGTCGATGAGACGATCCCACATGCGATGTGTGCCGTGGGCCTTCCAATCTAGAAAATCCTTCAGCTCGTCCTTGTTCTCGTGGAAGTAGCGCGTAACCGACGCCTCGTTGATACCCAGGCCCCTACAGGCATTGCTCAACGTGTCACCACCCAGCAGCCGGGTCTTGATCGCTTCAATATGCTCAGGCAGGATTGTCCTCCATCCATCGGTGGGATTGAGGTTCTGATCGGCAATCTCGCTGATCGTGGAGAGTTCCTTTGCGCGCCTTGCCCTCTGTGCAATCGCTTGCGCGCTCGGTCCCTCAAGTTGCTTCTGTTTTCGTTGAGCCATACGAGTATTTAAGCACGAGGCGCAGGCAGTCTCTCAAATCGTGACGGAACAGACAGCATTGAGTGTTCCAATTCCACTCGTCCCCGGAACAAGGATTGTCATTTCGATTTGATCATCATTGTAGTCTCGATAGAGAATTGCCTGACCATTTGCGTCGTAATACGTAAAGGACATAATGCCCGACTCTTCATTGGCGCAATCAAAGCGCATCTTCATGACCTCAAAGCTGATGCCTGCATCATTCACTGGGTCATTCTGACGCCGGACCCACGCCGATCTAATGTCACGCCTCACTTCCTTCACCGATGACACATCAAGATACATTTTTGAGCTAATGGTCTCGTGTATGAGTGTCCAGTTTCCGGCTACCTGAACGCCAGCTAATGAGAGCAAAAATAGAATGATCATGACGTCGCTGTCCCATCGATCATAGGCCTTTTCCCTGCCTTTTCAGGATGTGGTGAAATGCGTTGATGGTGTTGAGATAGTGATAGAACATCCAAGATAGCCAGACTACTTCATCATATTGCAGTTTTTGGTTTTGGTTCATGTGCCGGATGCCAAAGTTGTTCGCAATGTTGAACAGCTCCTTCTCATCATCCTTCAACAGTGTCTCTTTGATCTGAGGTCTAAGCCATTCCAGAACATCAGCTAAAGCTCTTACCGCATCGCGTCGATCACTCATACTGCTGCCATGTCGCCGAAACTTTAATGTCGCCTCAGCAACGCGACCTGTGGTTGTCTTATCGTCTGTAGGGGGTGTTGCGGCGAGCAATGTGGCCATGCCTTGTGGAGGCAGGCTCATGATCTCACCTTCTTCTGTCAACTCCCAGCCATTCCCATATCGCTCTAGTGGCAATTTGAAACGGGCGAGAAACTCCTCCCGTCCGTCCTGCTTGTTGAATTTGCTGTAGTGATAACCGCAGTTGTCCCAGCTGTGGAACTCTTTCGCATGGGGCTTGCTAACATGATCGTAGAGAAACTCGATCATTGTGAAGCAATCGTCCTCTGAGTAGAGCTCATATTTCTCCACCAACGGCCAGAGATCTTTACGTAATAAAGTCAGGCGGACAAAAACACCGATGTCGCCGCCCACATAACCAGGTTCATATCCGTTATCCACGCAAGTGAACCCGAAAGCATCGACCAGGTATCCGGCCTTCTCAAAAAACGTATAGGCACTGAACAGGATTTCCCTCAGGTCATCGAGGTCCAGCTTGGTTGCGTCGGGGCCATTTTTGCGGCTGCTGTAATAAGCGCGGGGAGGATAGAAGTTTGTCATGCCGCCCAATATAGTCGAGGGCTAATCGCCTAGATAGGGGCACGGTGGAAACCTGTGGAAAATGAAAACGACGGATTATCGTTCCAGCTTGGCCTTATTCAATAGCCTGTGGAGGGTCTTCAACGGGCCACTGGGCATTTTCCACCCCAGCTGTTCTGCGATCTGCTCGTCCATGCAGCCGCGTTCCAGCATCGTCAGCCCGGCAGTCATTCGCCTTGGGTCCGCGAGGGTGTCGGGCTTTTTTGGTCGTTCGATGGCAAGGAGGAAATGCCAACCCGATGGCCATGCGGTAATCTGCTGTTGGAGGTCGCGAGCCTGTGCCAGCGTTAAGATAATCGTGGAGGTCATTCCGTATTTAAGGATTGTTAATCAGGGGGTTGGTAGCAGAAGGCATGACAATTCAGCACATAGGCTCGGGCCACCTGTTCGCCGTTCCTTTCGACCTAGCTGCGTATGAAAACGCGGATCATGGCTGGACGTGGGGGGAGGTTCAGGAACAGGTTTTTCTAGAATCCGCTGCTGGGCAGTGGCTAACATCGAACAATGTCGAGTATCGCTTTTTTGAGCAGATCAAGCGTTTGAACCACGGCGAGGTGATGATCTCCATTGCCGATACCAACGAGGCAATGCGGTTCAAGCTGGCCCATGTAGGCGTTTGAGCAACCGATAGGGTAACGGAGAAAAGGCTGGCGCAAGCGCCAGCCTTTTCTGTTCCGATGACCTTAAGGCATATCAGATGAATTTCTCGGCCTTGAGCGCGGCGATAACCGTCTCAGGCAGGCGGTATTTGTAGCAGCCCTCGTCCACAACCCACTCCTGGTCGAAGAACCAGCTATCGTTCACATAGTGAGGCGTGTGCGTCACCCTGCGACCGAACGCACCCATCATCCCAGCAAACTGCGCTGGGCTATACCCCAAAATACTCTGCAGCTTTGTGGCGAGGCTCCAAGCTGGTGAAGCATTGCCCAGCGTGACGAGCAGCTTGCGCTGTTCCTTGGAGAGCGCGCGACGATTGATGACCTTACGTGCAAATTCTGTTGTCACGAAAAGTATGCCTTCGTCATCCGCCAGTTCCTGCCCTGCATCCGCATCTGTGGCCGTTTTCACAGGAGGAGAAGATGTAGCTGCTGAAATTGCTGTTGGGCTTGCGCCCATCGACTTGGCCATCTCAGCCAGCTGGGCCGGACTGCCCTCGAAAACGAACATTTTCATAGTTTCAGACATATTCTGCTCCGATGCTCCAGTCACCTGGCGTCGGCCATGGTGGCCTTCTGGAGCCTCTATGTCAGAAGCTCAGAAGCTTCACAAGGCTAAAATGCGCTCCAAGGCATAATTATGCATTCTAGAGCTTTTTGGGGCGGTTTGCCCATTGGAGGCGTCTGCATAATCATACCGCCGATCGATTGCGCGCGCCTTGAAAAACTCCAGATTATCGCTTACCAAGGGTGAATAGCTGCCGCTGTAACCCGAAACCCGACGAAACCCGACGAAACCCGACGAAACCCGCGAATAGTAACTCCGAAACCCGAGGCAGCTTCAACCAACGACCGCACTGCGGTCGATGAGCGAGGTTTTGTGGTTATGACGAAGTGGAAGTGGCAGGCGATTTCGCAAACGACCAGCGCGTTGATCGCCAAGGATCAACCGGGCCTAGCGGTTGCAATTATCATAGCGGATAACGTGACAAGTATTGTCCTGACCGGCATGGCGCTGGTTGGCTCCTACTATGGCGTTCACGTGGGCATTGGCCTGCTACGATAGGGCCAGCTTGATCATCGGGGAACATCTCCTTTGCGACCATATTTAAGCAGACGGCCATTCAGCGTTTTTGGTCTCCCAATGATCGAGCCTGGTTAGCCATTTATCCAACTCAGCTTCATTCAGATTGTCGAGCAGCTGAGCTGCACCCTCTAGCAGCGTATCAAGCTCACTAGACAGCGGTGATAGGGGAAGGGCGCTTGCGAGCATCAGTCCTAGCTCTGCTAGTCTTTGGGTATCGCTGGCCTTCTGTGGGAAATGTATGATGGCTGCTGTCATGTGGTCCTCCGCTGGTTCGCTCATCGTATGCTCGTGCGACGGTAAAACCTACTGGAGATTCAGGGTGAATGCGTTTCTCGAGAAAAGAGTGAAATCAAGTCCAAAGAGTGAATGACGCAGGAGTCAGGCGATGTCTTTACGATTGATGTCGGCGCAATGAGGCGTCCGACAGATCGGAGTAAAAGATATGTCGAAGTTTAACCCTGCAATGCTGGTTCCTGCCTCGCTGGACAAAAGCACTAGCGCAGCACGGAGCGCCAAAGAGGTCGCACTCGCGAACATCGAAAAGCAGAAGCACCTCTTCAACACTCCTGAGGATGACGGCAAGCGGACATTCACTGTTGATGGCAACCGGGTGGCATTCACTCTGCGTGTCAGCAACCAGGCGCTGGTGCTTGGCCAGTATGAGGTTGATGGCGTCAAGGCAGATGTCAAGGAAATGACCGTGCCAAAAGCTAACTTTGCGGAGGCGCTCGACTACTTTGCGGACAAGGTGAAGGCCGGTGAGTTTGACGTTCAACTGGCTGCACTGGACGAGATGAAGACCGCTCGGACTGCAAAGCTCAAACAGACCCGCGCAGGCAAAAAGGTGGAAGCCAAGCCCGCATAACTGACAATTCTCATGCCAAGCCCCGGCGCCAGTCGTCGGGGCTTTTTTGCTATCTAGTGTTGACCTCTCGTTAAGTATGTGTGTCTATCCGCTCAGCATCACACTTGTGGAGGATAACATGGCAGGCTTTCTCGAATTCATCGACAACACACTAGGCACTCATTTCGATGCACCAGTCTATGACCCCTCAAAGGGCCGGAAGAAGATGGTGTCGGTAATCGACAAAGCGGCAGCACAGCACAATGAGGGAAAGACACCTCCCACGCGCTCGTGGAAGCTGGGCAGCAACAATGCAATCCGGTTTTCCCCAAAGATCAATGGCAATCCCGTGCTGATTGGTGGTGAAGCTGAAAACTATATCCAAGCTGATCGCTTTCAGGACTTCCTTGCCGGATTGAAGGCGGCTGTTGAGGGGGGTGATCTGGACGAGGAGATCAAGGCCGCGCTGGAAGGCGAGCAGGGCAGCACGGCTAAGCCAGCCCGCAAGCGCACCACATCATCCTCAAATGGCGATAAGCCTTGGGCTGTTCGGAAAGGCTGGGGTGAATTGTCGGCTGAGGATAAGCGCGCTGTAAGCTCGCGTTACCGCTGGGGCAAAAACCCCGACAATTCGGTCATTGCTGAAGTTGGCCATAAGCCGGACGCGCCAATCTCTGCTGAGCGCAAGAAGGCCTGACAAGGATGGAGCGGCTGATTGGTTTCAGCCGCTCCACTGCGTTTAGGCTTTGATGTAGCGTAATCGGGAAGCTTCGCTCGCGTATTCGCTGAGCGTCTTCGCTGGCTTCCAATACAAGTCCTGCTCGATGCGTAGCCCAGCCATCAGCTTGATGCTCGCCAGTTCATCAAGGCACACATAACCCAATTCGGGTTCACCCACGCCCAGGTCGCAAAGGCCGAATGCCAAGCTGCTATCGGGTTCGAGTTCGGTCAGTATCCAAGTTCCTGACCCACATGGGTTAAACAGCTTGACCACCGGCATGAAGTCTCGCTCCTGCCTTGTCCCTTTTAGTGGTGCCTGCTCCTGCCAGTTGATCACCAGCTGCTGGATGTCTTCGGGCCGGATCATCTTGAGGAAGTCCATCACTGACCTCCCTTGCGGTAGGTAGGCCGATCACCGGACCAGTCGATATTATCGGCAATCCATGCGGGGACGAACTCCCAATCGAATGGCTGGTCATACTGGTCTTTGACCTCGGCCCACGCGGCGTCGATTTCATCTACCCATTCCAGCACAGTGAGACGTAGGCCGCTTGTGCCTATCTCCTCGCGGATGCGATTGGCCTTTACTCGCAGACCTTTTTGCCCTGCACCACCGTTGAGGATCTCCAAAACGGCTTCCCATGCGACAGCTGCTGTTTCCAAACTGCTCGGGGGATATTGCTTGCTTGTCATGTGGCTCTCCTTGTTTTGCCACAAGAACATCAAGCGCCTTCTGGCTGGGAGAGCAAGAACAAGGGTGGTCGGAGTGAGGGAAAAATAATGGTCGGTTGCGCCAGAAAGTAGATGACTGGTGAATCAGGTGATGTCTTGATGTTCTGGCATGGAACAGGAGACACACACCATGCAGATCGATCTCAACGCACTCGCATACTTTGTTGAAACTTTGGACTGTGATGCGGAGTTTGAGGATGATGCCTTTGCATTCACCTTTGATGATGTGCGCGTCTACTGCGAGCGCAAGCGTCGGCACTTCAATCTGCACATTGGTGCGGAGGTGCTGGAAATGCCCCGCTAAGGGGCCACACAGGGGCAAGAGGAGATGGGGCAACAAGCGTTGCCCCATTCCTGTCTAGCCCTTTAGCGCCCGTCTGCGGGCAACAGTTTCGATGACGCCCGGACCAGTTGCGCTTGCTGCGCCCTTCATCAAATCCGGCAATCCCTGCAAACTGATCTTGTCGAGCAATTGGCCTTCACCATCAAAACGGAAGGCTAGATATCCACCTGCCACAGCCATAGTGATCTGCTTTCCGGTCGGGCCGTTGGGGTCTCGCTTGCATTCGACCACTGACACCACGCTTTGGATCGCATCCCTGACCTTGCGGCGGGCTTGTTCTCGCTCCTCAGGTTCACTGCTGTAGATGACATCCTTGACCTCTAGAACGCGCTTGAGGTGTTCGTCGGGTGACGCTTGGCCTCGTGCTGCATCCAGTTCCTCTGTTGTGGTCAGCAGGGCGTCCTTTGCTGCATCGAGTTTCGGACGCAATTCACCCAACATGGCTTTGGCTTCCTCGGCATCGTCGTTTTCCATCACAAAGGTGAGGAGCCTGGTTTGCTGCTGGCTCAGGCGTTCGACCTCCTTTTTGAGATCGGCAACGCGACCGGCAAGCGGGCTGATGTCGTCGGATCGGATGAAGAAGCTGTCATCGAGTGCGAGGTGCAGTATCTCGGCAAGCGCAGCCTTCTCGAATTTGTCATAGCGATATTGGGTGGCGTTTACACACTTGCGGGCACGAACCTCAGGGGTGTCATCCTCCTTGGGTGCGCCACCTGAATTAAAGCGGGCGCATTTCAGGTATTCGAACTTTTGACGCTGGACAGTGCGGACCATCGCGTCACCACAATGACCGCACCGGACACGGCCTGCAAAGAGGTTTGCAGCTTGGGAGCGGCCCGCACCACCTGTTCCTCTGCGCTGCTTGATCCCCAATCTCGCACGTTCAACGAGGTCGGCAGGAACGATCCTTGGATAGTAGCCATAAATGATCTCGCCGGTCGGTGTGTTGTCCGGTCCAGTTTTGACATGGTATTCACCCTCAACGGCAGGCCAGAACAAGACATCGCGGATATAGCCAGGCTTCCACTTATCGGCATATTTGTAGGAGTTGCCCCACGGAGCGACGGTATCGTTGAGCTTTTTCGCGATTGCGTGAATGCCCAGGCCATCAGCTGACCACTCGTAAATCTGGCGCACAATAACGGCGCGCTCCTCGATGACCTCTGGTGGCTTGCCTCGCTCTGTTTTCAACCACGCTGGCGAACGCGCGGTGTAGGCAACGCCTGACCGGGCTTCCCGCATAAAGCGCTCGACGGTTTTGCCCATCATCTCGCTTTTGCGCCTACTTTCAGCAGTGCTGCGATTGGCTTCCATGAGATACTGGATCATCGAAACGATGTTGCTGCCGCTCAGGGCTTCACTATCCAGAATGATCTCTGGTGTGCAGACCGCTATAATGATGCCTTTATCGGTTACGTCCTCAAGCCAACGTCGGGCGAACTTTACGTCCTGCCTGCTCAATCGGTCGAGGTTCTCAACCACGAGGTAGCTACCCGGCTCGATCAGTCCGGCATCCACCCTGGCCCTGAACTGGCCTAGCTTACCGACGCGGAGGTGATCCCCCTTCCAGGCGCTCTGTCCCTTGTCTTGCAGCGTTTCCACAATTGTGAGGTTGAGGGCTTTGCAACGCTTGGCGGTCAGTTCGGCTTGGCGCTCAAGCGACATGCCTCTCTCTTGGCGAGGATTCGAGAAGCGGTGATAGCAGTATGCGTTGGGCAATTTGACCTCCTGAATAGGACGCAGCTTTGCGTTCAGGAGGGTGTAAGCACAACCTGTTTTTATGCGTTGAGGAACAGCACGCGCACCCGTTCGCGGGTGAGATGCGCCATGTCGAGCCGCAGATAATCGAGCAGCGCCTGCCAGCTCGACAGGATCGGCTGGCGGCGCACCGGTTCGCTCACCAGCCGCCGCGCTGCCACCTG